>Ga0209147_100064_pt1 | contig 234181 bp, 219 predicted proteins | sample AraplaCol_mLB_r2_FD_184278 | JGI IMG/M metagenome (GOLD analysis project Ga0209147, IMG submission 184278) | Arabidopsis root microbial communities from North Carolina, USA - plate scrape CL_Col_mLB_r2 (SPAdes) (version 2) | ecosystem: Host-associated > Plants > Roots > Endosphere | place: USA... | reverse complement strand
TCCACGCCGGCGCGTTGTCGTTCATCAGGTGCGAGCTCGACAGGTTCGACACCACCGTCTTGCCGCTCGGCAGGCGCACGTGGTACAGCGAGTAGCTGCCCATGTACGCGATGTCGGTCACGACGCCACGCGCCCAGTTGTGTTTCGAACCCGGTTTCTCGCGCGACACGTGCACGCGTTCCGGGCGCACCGAGATGCCGACCGGCATCCCGAGCGGGCCCGTCACGCCGTGGCTCACGTACATGCGTGCCTCGAGGTCGTCGCTCTCGACGAAGATGTGGTCGGGTTCATCCTCGACCACGCGCCCTTCGAACAGGTTGGTCGAACCGATGAATTCGGCCGAGAAACGGCTGTTCGGGTATTCGTAGACTTCGCCGGGCGAGCCGATCTGCACGATCTTGCCTTCGCTCATCACCGCGAGGCGGCTCGCCATCGTCATCGCTTCTTCCTGGTCGTGCGTGACCATCACGCAGGTCACGTCGACCTTCTCGATGATGTTCACGAGTTCGAGCTGGGTCTTCTGACGGATCTTCTTGTCGAGCGCGGACATCGGCTCGTCGAGCAGCAGCAGTTTCGGGCGCTTGACCAGCGAACGCGCCAGCGCGACGCGCTGCTGCTGGCCGCCGGAGAGCTGATGCGGCTTGCGCTTCGCGTACTTGCTCATCTGCACGAGCGCGAGCGCGTCGGCCACGCGTTCCCGGATCTCGTTCTTCGGCGTGCCTTCCTGCTTCAGGCCGAACGCGACGTTCGATTCGACCGTCATGTGCGGGAACAGCGCGTACGACTGGAACATCATGTTGACCGGGCGGCGGTACGGCGGCAGCGACGCGAGGTCCTCGCCGTCGACGAAGATCTTGCCGGAGGTGGCCGTTTCCAGCCCGGCGAGCATGCGCAGCAGCGTCGACTTGCCGCAGCCGGAGCTGCCGAGCAGCGCGAACAGTTCGTTCTTCGCGATCGTCAGGTTCACGTTGTCGACGGCCGTGCTGTCGCCGAATTTCTTCACGACGTTTTCGATGCGCACGAAGGCGTCGTTCGGCTCGAGCATGTTCGTCGTCGGTCGATGCATCGCATCAGGTGTACTGAATGAATCCCGTTTCATGATGGTCCGTTTCAAGCAGGTAAGCGAATCTCAGGCGTCAGGCTCGACCGGCGGCAGTCGAGCGGTGCTGGCGGAGAGGGATCGAGCGATTCCTCGTCCGGAACGAATGGCGCAACGAAACAGGCAGGGAGAACGCACGGCGATCGATGGCGATCAGTCGCGAACGACCGCGGCCACCCCGCTGGCTGTCATGAAGATTTCATCGGTTTTCATCGGGCTTTCCGCGCGTTTTCGTCGTCTCCAGTGCGAATTTTTAAACCCGTCAAAAACCTTTTGGATCGCGGATTTCCGTTCCGGACATTGAACGGGATCGATGTTTGGGAAGGCGGGAAAACGGGGGCACGACCCGCCTCGCGCGGCGGCGCGGGCGCCCCGGCGGCACGGGCGCCCCGGCGGCACGGGCGCCGCCGGATGACACGGAAGACGAAACGGAGGGTGGGGAAAACGAGCAGCCGGGCGGCTGCAACGCGCGGCCTGGGCGCCGCGCGGGTCACGTCACTTCGCGTTCAGTTCCTTCCAGCGCCGGTACACGTCGATCGCGCCGCCGTGCTTCTGCTGCACCATCGGCAGCCGGCGCGCCTCGATCGGCTTCGCAAATTCGGCATAGAACGTGTCGAGCTCGAAATACTTGCGGTCGTCGCGGTAGAACGGCGCGTAGTCCTCGCGCGTCGTGATGTAGACCACGCGTTTCGGGCTGCAGTAGTACAGCGAGCCGAGGCACATCGGGCACGGGCTCGCGAGAATGTAGATCTCGCAGTCGGTCAGGTGCTCGGTGCCGAGCTTGCGGCACGCGTCGCGCACCGCGAGGATCTCGGCGTGCGCGGTCGGGTCGCTGGTCTGCGCGACGAGGTTCGGGCTCTCCGCGACGATCTCGCCGTCGCGGACGATCACCGTCGCGAACGGGCGGCCGCCCTCTTCCACGTTCTGCATCGCAAGATCGATCGTGCGCTTCACAAAATCCATGGCTGTGTCCTCATCGAAACGGCTCGACGGAAACGTGCGCCGGCCGGAGGCCGATGCACGTCGGGCGAGAGCCTGCACGGCACCGCTGCCGCGGCGCCGCGCCGGCGTCAGAACGGCTTGGTCGGCAGGTACTTGCCGTCGAGCGTGATCACCGCGCGCGAACCGCCTTCCGGATCGTCGACCTTCTTCACGTCGAGCCGGAAATTGATCGCGCTGATGATGCCGTCGCCGAACTTCTCGTGTACGAGTGCCTTCAGCGTCGTGCCGTACACCTGCAGCATTTCGTAGAAGCGGTAAATCGTCGGGTCGGTCGGCACGCGATCGTCGATGCTGCCGCGCAGCGGGATCGTCTGCAATAGCAGCACCGCGTCGTCGTCGAGGCCGAGCTTGTCGGCGACATTGCGCGCGGCATCGGCCGGCAGCGCATGCTGGCCGAGCAGCGCGGCCGTCACGAACGCTTCGCTCAGGCCCGTGCCTTCGGTGAGCTGCGCGAACGACAGGTTCTTGCGCGCCTTCGCGAGAACGATGGTCTCCGCGAGCGCGTGGCGGGCGGTCTGGCTGTGCTGGGACTGGATCATGGCAATTCCTCGTGGTGGGGTGGGAGCGATTCAGGCCGCGACGGGAAGCGTCGCGGGCGTGGCGCGGACCTCGGGATGGTCCGCCAGGGAGACGAACCGGCCGGTCGCGCCGTCATGGGCGTCGATGCAGCCCGATTCGATGTCGTAGACCCAGCCGTGCAGCGCGAGCCGCCCTTCTTCGAGCGCGAGCCGCACGGCGGGGTGCGTCTTCAGGTTCGCCAGTTGCGCGACGACGTTCTCGCGCACCATCGAGTCGATCCGCTCGCGTTCGCTGCGATGCGTGCGCGCCTCGTTCACGACGCGCGCCGAATCGGCATAACGCAGCCAGTGGCCGACGGCCGGCATGTGGTCCATGCACTGGCAGGTGGCAATCGCGGTCATCGCGCCGCAATCGGAATGGCCGCAGATCACGACGTCGGTCACGCGCAGCGCGGCCACCGCGTATTCGACGGACGCCGACACGCCGCCCGGCTCGGGGCCGTAGGACGGCACGATGTTGCCGGCATTGCGGATCACGAACAGGTCGCCCGGTTCGCGCTGCGTGACGAGTTCGGGCACGAGCCGGCTGTCCGAGCACGAGATGAACAGCGCGCGCGGATGCTGGCTGCGCGCGAGATCGCGGAACAGCGTGGCGCGCGCCGGATACGCGTCGCGCTGGAACTTCAGGAAGCCTTCGATGATGTCCTTCATCGCGTGTTCTCCGGTGCGGGTGGAATCGATGAAGAGCAGGTTACGCCGGGCTTCCAATAAGGTAAAAGACTGATTTATGATCCACCGGATAAGCAGGACTTATAGGAACCGCCATGCTGCTGCGCCATATCCATTACTTCCTCGCCGTCGCCGAGCATCGCAGCTTCACGCGCGCGGCCGCCGCGCTGCATGTGTCGCAGCCCGCGCTGTCCCAGCAGATCCGCCAGCTCGAGGAGACGCTCGGCGCGCAGCTGTTCGACCGCACCGGGCGCGTGACGCGGCTGACCGACGCCGGCGACGTCTATTTCCGCTATGCGCGGCAGGCGCTGCACGATCTCGCGGAAGGCCGGCGTGCCATTCACGACGTGCAGGATCTCAGCCGCGGCTCGTTGCGGATCGCCGTCACGCCGACCTTCACGAGCTATCTCGTCGGGCCGCTGGTCGAGGCGTTTCACGGCCGCTATCCGGAGGTGTCGCTGTCGGTGCGCGAGATGTCGCAGGAGCGCATCGAGGCGCTGCTCGTCGACGACGAGCTCGATGTCGGCATCGCGTTCGACGAGGTGCAGACGGCCGATATCGCAGCGCAACCGCTGCTGGTCGAAACGCTCGCGCTCGTCGTGAACCGCCGGCATGCGCTCGCCGGAAAACGCAAGGCCGGCCTGCGCGCGCTGCACGACGCGCCGCTCGTGCTGCTCACGGCCGAGTTCGCGACACGCGTGCAGATCGATCGCTATTTCCGCGAACACGACGTGCAGCCGCGCGTGTCGATGGAAGCGAATTCGCTGGGGGCCGTGATCGAGATCGTGCGCCGCACGAACCTCGCGACGCTGCTGCCCGCGACGATCGCGAGCGGGCACGACGATCTCGTCGCCGTCGCGCTCGATCCGGCCGTCCTGCGGCGCACGGCCGCGCTGCTGCAGCGCAACGGGGCGTACCGGAGCGCGGCCGCGCGCGCGTTCGTCGAACTGGCGCTGGCGCATGGGGCGGGGCCTGTCAGGCGCGTGCGATGACCTCGGCCGCCGGGGTGCACGGCACGCGCCCTCGCTACCGGCAACGGATCGTGCCGCCGAACCGACTCACTGGAACACCGACATGCCGAACCTGTTACGCCGCCTGACACTCAACCCGGTTGCCATCGCGGCATTGCTGGCGGGCGCGGCCTGGTGGATCCACGCACAGACGCGCGCCGACGGCCCGTATCGCGTCGTGGGGTTCAATTACACCGATCGTGGTGTCTACAGTTTCGTGGTGAATGGCTTCGGCGCGGGCAGCGTGCACGCGCGCCAGTTCGGCGGCGGGGGCGGCACGATGTGCTGCATGAGCGTGCCGCGCGGCAAGAAGACCTGGCACGTCAGGATCACGTACGATCTGACGCCTGAAGAAGACGCCCGGAACCAGGCGCCCGACATCGTCGAAACCGACGTCGCCGTGCCGGCTTTGCCGAACCGGCGCGACGGTTATATCGAGTTTCATTTTCTACCCGGCCGCAAGATCGACGCCCGATGGGTGGCGTACCCGACGATGCCGCGCATGCGTGCCGCCGGGTGATCGGGAAGGGACTGCGCAGCCCCCCGCCCGGCGCTGCGTCAGTTGTAACCGAGAATCGCCACGGCCGCGACGTCCGGCCGATCGATCGTATTCCCGACGAGCGACGTCATCGGCTCCTGCAGCACGGCCTGATACGACGTCACACGCGCGGCCTCCGGCACGCCCGCGTCATCCGGTGCCGGTTCGTCGAACGCGGCATCGAAGCCGCTGTAAAACCCCGGTTGCTTCTGCGAAAAAGTCATCTCCACTCCTTTACCTGATCATGTTTTCGATGTTCTAACCGACCTGCTTCAACGTCGCCGCATGCACCGCCGCGCCGTCATGTGCGCCGTCATGCGCGGCCTCCGATCGCGCCAGCTGCGCACGCGTGCGCCGCGTGATGTGAATCACCGCGAACACGACCGGCGCGATCAGCAGGCCTTCCGCCAGTTCGGGATCGACCGGCAGGTTCATCACGTGCAGCGCCTTGAACGCCGCCGTCGCGAGCGACAGCACGTAGTACGAAATGGCGGCCACCGACAGCCCCTCGACCGCGTGCTGCAGATGCAGCTGGTTGCGCGCGGTGCGCTCCATCCCCGCCAGCAGGCGCGTTACGTCCTTTTCCTGCGCGAGGTTCACGCGCGTGCGCAGCAGGTCGACCGCCCGTGCGATCCGTGCGGCGATCTGTTCGTGGCGTGCCCATACGCTGCGACAGGTTTCCATCGCCGGCGCGAAACGCCGCTCCATGAATTCGGCGATCGTCGGCATCCCTTCGATGCGCTCCTCGCGCAGCTCGTGGATACGTGCCAGCACGAGCTTCTCGTACGCCCGCGACGCGCTGAAGCGCGCGCCCGATCCCGACAGCGACTCGACCCGCACCGCCAGATGCGTGAGCTTGACGAGCAGCGCGGTGTCGTCGCCGTCGGCGCCGCTCGCGTCCATCCGCTGCATCAGTGCATGGAGCGCCGCGTGGATCTCGTCGAGCTCGCGGCTCATCCGGCGCGCGACGGGCAGCGCCAGCAGGGCCATCATCCGGTACGTCTCGATTTCATGCAGGCGCTGCAGCAGGCGGCCGCCCTGCTCCTCGCGGAAATCCTCGTCGACGACGAGAAAGCGCATGAAACCGTCGTCGCGCACATGCCAGTCGCAGAACACCTTGCCGCCGCCGAGCACGTTGCTGCCGACGAGCGCGGGCCCGTCGATCCAGCGGCGCAGGTCGCCGCAGACGAGCCGCGCGGCGTCGCCCGTCAGCAGCTCCATGCGCACCGCGACGAAGCGGATGCCGGCAAGCCGCGCGAACCACGCGGCCGGAATGCCCTCGATCGCGAGATCGTCGAAATAACCGGTGTCGCGACGCGGCGCGACGAACGTGAAGGTCGAGAATTCGGTGTGGCGCTCCCACTTCAGGTGCCAGCCGCTCGGCGACTGCACCGCGTAATGCGTCGCGCCTTCGTGCGGCGCGGCGATGCCGGTATCGCGGCACAGCGCGTGCAGCAGCGTTTCGTGGATGTCGGGCTGGCCGTCCGCGTAGATCGCGTAATGCGTGAGCGACACGGCTTCGGCGAGCCGCAGGAACGGCCGGGCATGTAATTCCGCGGCCAGCGCGGCGCGCAACGGATGGTCCATCATCGATACACCACGCTTCCCTGTTCAGTCCCGCACGCCGGATCGTCCGGCCCGAACGCCGCGCCGCCCTCGGGCGAAACGTCAGCGTGATCGCACTATGGCAGACACACAGCAACAATAAAAACGCATAATGTTGATCGTTACGTTCAGTTTTCCTGATACCCATGAAGATGCTCGATCACGACGTGCTGGCCACCGTCGTCGCCGTCGCGGAGACCGGCAACATGACCCGCGCGGCCGAGGCCGTGAACCGTTCGCAGTCGGCCGTGAGCATGCAGATCAAGAGCCTGGAAGACGCGATCGGGCGGCCGCTGTTCGTGCGCAAGCCGCGCAGCATCGTGCTGACACGCGAAGGCGAGGTGCTGCTGGGATTCGCCAGACGAATGCTGGCGCTGCGCGACGAGGCCTGGGCGGCCGTGGTGCGGCCGGAGGTGACCGGCAAGGTCGTGATCGGCGTGCCGGACGACTATGCGTCGTCGCTGCTGCCGTCGGTGCTGAAGAAATTCTCGGCGACCTACCCGAAGGTCGAGATCCAGGTGATGGGGCTGCCGAGCAGCGCGCTCGCGCCGCTGATCAAGGAAGGCACCGTCGATCTCGTCTGCGGCACGCGCATCAAGGGGCTGTCCGGAGACTTCATCCGCCACGAGCCGATGGCGTGGGCCGCGATGACGAACGGGCCGCGCGTGTGGGAGGAGCGGCCGCTGCCGATCGCCGTGTTCATGCCGGGCAGCGTCGCGCGCGAGAACGCGATCCGCAGCCTCGAACGCGCGAAGGTGCCGTACCGCACCTCCTATGAAAGCCCGAGCCTGCTCGGGCTGCTCAGCATGGTCGAGGCCGGCCTCGCGGTCGCGCCGCTCGCGCGCTGCGCGATTCCCGCGCAACTGTCGATGCTCGGCCGCGCGCACGGGCTGCCCGACCTGCCGCCGCTCGAACTGATTCTCGCGCGCAGCACGAAATCGAAGCGGCCGCCGTGCGACTTTCTCGCGGAACAGCTGATGGAAGACCTGCAGCGTCAGACCGGGCAGACCGGCGACGCGTGATCAGCGCGTCGCGCCGAATCCGGCCGCGCCCAGTGCCGCGTTGACGTTCGCGGCCACCCGATCGACAAGCGCCTCCAGCGTATCGCCGCATACCTGCGTGTGCTCCGGTGCGACGTGCTCCGCGCGTTGCCAGCCCCACTGCGCGCCCGACGCGACCGACAGCGTCGCGCCGAAGCGGTTGCCGTGGCGGCGGCCGAAGGTGCTCACGCGCCGCCCGGCCACGTAGTCCTGTTCGGGCAGGCAAAGCCGGATCTCGACCGCAACCTGGTCGCGATCGTTGACGCGCGCGGCCGGGCTGACCGTCGCGGCGAACACCTTGCCGATCCGCCAGGTCACGTCGCGCTCCCACGCCGCGAGCGGCCCGCCGGCCGCGTCGACCCGCTCGGTGTCCACCGACCACTGATGCCGGTCGGGCACGACGATCGCCTGATGCAACAGCATTTCGGCCACGCGCACCGTCGTCATGAGCTGACGCGCGAGTTGCTGGCCCGACGGCAGCGACGCCGTCCGTACCCGGCCGTTTGCCGGCTGCACGACAGGTACTGCTTCCAATAGATCCATGACTCCTCCGCATGCAGGATCGGCGCCGCGCACGCAGCATCGCGCGCCTGTCCGCCGCCTGAGGGCGGACAGCACGGCGACCGGCGACCGGGCGGCGGATCGGACAAGCCATCAAGGAACGAACCACAACCCACGAGCAACAACCGTTCCCGACTTCACCGTGCCTTCGGCCCGACGCGCAACCGGCGCGCGACCGGCCCGATCACCACATCGGCCTGCTGCGCGATCAGCATGTGCAGCGTGAAATCCAGGTCTTCCGGCGCGATGTCGAAGTGCACGTGGACCACGTCGCGCACGGCACGCGCGCTGACGACGTACACGCCGAGCGGGGAATGCAGCAGCGCCGCGAGCCGCGCATGCGCGTGTTCTCCGGAGTCGGCCGTCAGCGTGACGGGCAACTGCAGGCGCGGACGCGGCGGCGGGAACGGAACGACGTTGTCGGGTGCGCCGGCGCGCAACTGGCGGCCGGCGACATCGAAGGCGGGAACGGGATGAATGAAGGTCATGGAGCGGACGGAGGCCGTCTCGGCTGTTCGACACGTCCCCAGCTTAGAAGAGACCGCATAAACGTCGTGCAAAAAAACAGGCCGCCCGTGCAAAAAACGGCACGGGGGACACAACACGTCAATGGCCAGCGGCCAGCGGCATGGCCGCCGGCCGTGCGGTCGCGATGCGCGCGCCGCGACCGCACGCCACCCGCCGCGGTTCGCGCCCATCACGCCGTGCATCGGCCGCCGCGCTACGCGAACGCTTCGAGCGACGCACGCCGCCGCTCGTCGACCATCGATTCGATCAGCGACACCAGATCGTCGGTCAGCGGATCGCAGATGCCCGGCGAGCGATGCAGTTCGAGATCGGCCGCCGGCAGCACCGGCAGCCCGTCCGTCTCGTCGACCACGCGCCAGTTCTCGGGCAGCGTGCAGCGGTCGATCATCGTCACGGCCGCGCCGTGGTTCACCGCGATCTTGATGCCGGTCGGGCTCTGGCTCGTATAGACGACGTGATACGGCCGCCCGGCCGTCGCGAGCGCCTGCAGCCCGCGCTGCCGGTAGCAGCACGTCTCCGGAAACAGCGCGAGCGGCACCGACGCCTGCGGGCCGAGCACGAAATCGCGGTGCGCGGCCCACACGACATCGTGCCGGCCGAGCAGCCGCCCGCCCGCGTTCGGCCCGTGCCGCACGACGAGCGCGACGTCGAGCTCGCCGGCCTGCAGCCGTTCGAGCAGTTCGAGCGACGTGCGGCAATGCACGTGAAAGCGCGCGCCCGGCCGCATCGCATAGAACGACTTCAGCAGGTCGGGCAGCCACAGCTCCGCGTAGTCCTCCGGCAGCCCGAAGCGCACGACGCCGCGATCGCTGCTCGCCTGCTTCAGCGCGAGGATCGCGTCGTTCTGCACCTGGATGATGCGGCGCGCATGGATCAGGAAATTCTCGCCGTCGCGTGACAGTTCGAGCCGTCGGCTGTTGCGCATGAACAGATGCGTGTCGAGCCGCTCCTCGAGCGTGCGGATGCGCAGGCTGATCGTCGACTGCGTGCGATGCAGTTGCCGGGCCGCCGCGGTGAAACCGCCGCTCTCGACCACGGCGACGAACGCCCGGATCAGTTCCGGATCGAGCGAACTGAGCTTCGACCAATCGGGCCTTTGAATGGCAGCCATCGGAATTACTCGCTTTCGAAAAAAGAAGGGAAGACGAAAGATAGGGCTCGGAGTACGCCGATTGTTGTCCGGATGCGCCCGGCCCTCCAACCCCTGCCCGGGTATGACAAACCCGGAGCCGGTTCACGAACGAGCACCCGCCAAGTCCGCCCCGCCCGCCGTCACGACACCGGCCGAGGCCCGCCCGGCGGGCGTCCGCATGACGGGCCAAGGGCTTTCCCGGAGACGACGAAAACTCATAGCCCGATCAGAAAACATCGATTCACCGGCCGCGCTGCGGCCCACCACAATCGCCTCACACCCAACCTCATCGACGAGACATCGCAATGACCGCATCCCAACCCAGGCAGCTTTACATCGGCGAAGGCTTCGAAGGCCCCGGCGTCAACCTCGCGCACATCAACGTGCTGGTCGGCCCGCGCAACGGCCCCGCGGGCCAGGCGTTCGCCACGGCCCTCGCGACGCCGTCGGCCGGCCATGCGCCGTTCGTCGTGATCGCGCAGCCGGGCGTGCCGACCAAGCCGCTCACGCTGTACGTCAACAAGGCGCAGATCGCCGGCGATTTCCACGGCAACGCCACGTGGGGCGCGTCGCAGGCCGGCATCGCGAAGGCCGTCGCCGAAGCGCTCGAGAACGGCACGCTGCCGCCCGAAGCGGAGAACGACTGGGTCGTCGTGTCGGCGAACTGGGTGAACCCGCAGACCGACGATCTCGATGCCGTGTTCGAGAACAACTATCGCGCGTGCCGCACCGCGATCGTCGCCGCGATGGAAGGGCTGCCGCATCGCGACGCGGTATTCGCCGCCGCGCGCGACGTGTCGAACCCGTTCTACACCCCGAAGAAAAACTGAAGACGACAAGCGGCCGACACAAGGCCGCACCTGGAGGAAGCATGGAATACGTCCGCCTCGGCCAGTCCGGCCTGAAGGTGTCCCGCCTGTGTCTCGGCACGATGAACATGGGCACCCCCGACTGGAAACCCTGGATCTTCGACGAAGCGCAGAGCGAGCCGATCGTGCGCCGCGCGCTCGACGCCGGCGTCAACTTCATCGATCTCGCCGATTTCTATTCGACGGGGGTCGGCGAGGAAGTGGTCGGCCGCATCCTGAAGCGCAACGCGCGCCGCGAGGAGCTCGTCGTGACGACCAAGGTCGGCTACGACATGGGCAGCTACCCGAACGCGGGCGGCCATTCGCGCAAGCACGTGCTCGACGGCATCGACGCTTCGCTGACGCGGCTCGGGATGGATTACGTCGACATCTTCATGCTGCACTTCTTCGACGTGAACACGCCCGTCGAGGAAACGATGAGCGCGCTGCACGACATCGTGCGCGCGGGCAAGGCGCGTTATATCGGCGTATCGACGATGTACACGTGGCAGTTCGCGAAAATCATGCAGGCCTGCGAACGAAACGGCTGGGACAAGCCGATCAACATGCAGCTGCAGCTGAACCTCGCGTATCGCGAGGAGGAGCGCGAGATGGTGCCGTACTGCATCGACCAGGGCGTCGGCGTGTCGGTGTTCAGCCCGCTCGCGCGCGGCCTGCTGACCTGCGAGCCGCAATCGACGCGCAACCAGACCGACTTCTTCACTGCGCAGATGTACGGCGATGCCTCATCGCTATCGATCGCGGAATCGGTCGCGAAGGTCGCGAAGCGCCGCGGCGTGCCGCCCGCGCAGATTGCGCAGGCGTGGGTGCTGAGCCGCCCCGGCGTCGCGAGCATGCTGGTCGGCGCGGATTCCGTCGCGCAGTTCGACAGTGCGCTCGGCGCGCTCGAGACGCAGCTCACCGAAGAGGAATTGCACGAACTGGAGCGCAACTACACGCCGTGCGACCTGATCAACGACTACACGGCCGGCAAGCGCATCGCGCGCGCGTCGCGTCCGGCGCAGGGCAGTTTCGCGACGGACTGACGCACTGAAGGAACGACACACGATGAACGAATTTCTGAGAACCGGCCATTACATCGGCGGTGAATGGCACGAATCGCACGGCGCGAGCGATGCAACTTATCCGGTGCTGAACCCCGCGACCGGCGAAACGATCGCGAAAGTCGCGAAAGGCGGCGCCGACGACACGCAGCGCGCCATCGACGCGGCCGCGCACGCGTTCCCCGCGTGGCGCGCACTGACGGCAAAGGAACGCGGCGCACGCGTGAAGCGCTGGGGCGAGCTGATGCTCGAACATCGCGACGCGCTCGCCGGGCTGCTGACGCGCGAGCAAGGCAAGCCGCTCGCGGAAGCGCGCGGCGAAGTCGCTTACGCGGCGAGCTTTCTCGAATGGTTCGCGGAAGAAGCGAAGCGCATGTACGGCGACGTGATCCCGAGCCCGAAGCCGGATGCGCAGATCGTCGTCACGCGCGAGCCGGTCGGCGTCGTCGCGGCGATCACGCCGTGGAATTTCCCGCTCGCGATGATCACGCGCAAGGCCGGCCCCGCGCTCGCGGCCGGCTGCACGATGGTGCTGAAGCCGTCGGAGGAAACGCCGCTGTCGGCGTTCGCGCTCGCGGTGCTCGCCGAGCGCGCGGGCGTGCCGGCCGGCGTGTTCAACGTCGTGTCGGGCGACGCGGTCGCGATCGGCGAGACGCTGACGAGTTCGCCCGTCGTGCGCAAGCTGTCGTTCACGGGCTCGACGCGGGTCGGCAAGCTGCTCGCGAAGCAGTCGGCCGACACGCTGAAGAAGCTGTCGCTCGAACTCGGCGGCAACGCGCCGTTCATCGTGTTCGACGATGCCGATCTCGATGCGGCGGTCGCGGGCGCGATCGCGTCGAAGTTCCGCAACACGGGCCAGACCTGCGTGTGCGTGAACCGCTTTCTCGTGCAGGACGGCGTGTACGACGCATTCACGCGCAAGCTCGCGGACGCCGTGCGCACGCTGCGCGTCGGCAACGCGCTCGCGGGTGACGTCGACCAGGGGCCGCTGATCAACGAGGCGGCGCTCGGCAAGGTCGAGCGGCACGTGGCCGATGCGGTCGCGAAGGGCGCGCACGCGCTCACCGGCGGCAAGCGTCATGCGCTCGGCGGCACGTTCTACGAGCCGACCGTGCTGAGCGGCATGACGGCCGACATGCTGATCGCCGAAGAGGAAACCTTCGGCCCCGTCGCCGGCTGCTTCCGCTTCGCGACGGAGGAAGAGGCCGTCGCCGCGGCCAACGATACGCCGTTCGGGCTGTCCGCGTACTTCTATACGCGCGATCTCGGCCGCGCGTGGCGCGTGTCGGGTGCGCTGGAAAGCGGAATGGTCGGCGTCAACGACGGGATCATCTCGACCGAAGTCGCGCCGTTCGGCGGCGTCAAGCAATCGGGGCTCGGCCGCGAGGGCTCGAAGTACGGCCTCGACGAATACGTGGAACTCAAGTACACGCTGATGGCCGGCCTCGGCCGCTGACCGCTCCCCGCGGTCGACCCGCGCCGCCTGCGCGATGATCGTCGCGTTCGCGATCTTCACGCTGACGATGTCGGCGTTCAGCAACCTCGTCGGCGTGTTCCCGCCCGAGTGCTTCCCGACCGAAGTCCGCGCGAGCGGCGTGGGTCTCGCGATCGCGTGCAGCCGGCTCGGTTCGGCGATCGGCACGTTCCTGCTGCCGGCCGGCATCGCGACGCTCGGTTTTCACGCGACGATGTTCGCGCTCGCTGGCGTGCTGCTGGTGGGGATGATCGTGTCGATCGCGTGGGCGCCGGAGACGAAGCATCTGACGCTGGAGGAGGCGTCGGGCCATTGACGACGGAGGCGGGTGGCGTGCCCGCCTGCTTCGTCACGCTCGAGGCTTTCGCTTCGACTCTCCGCCGATGCACGCCGGCGGTGCCGATCGCGATTCGAACGAACCCGGCCGTGGCCGGGTTCGATCATTCCGGGCGCGATGCAGTGCGCGCGTTCGTTCAGAACAGAATCGACGCGTAGTCCCGCGCGCCGTGCAGGATGTGAAGAATGTCGATCCGCGCCGGCGGATCACCGACGACCCGATAGAAGATCTGGTAGTTGCCGTGCACGCGATGCCGCACGCCGTGACGCTCGAAGCGCGGCACCAGCGGAAACGCCAGCGGCATCGCGGCCAGCCCCAAACACTTGTCGCGAATCTCCTGCACGAACGTCACGGCGCGTTGCGGGTTGTCGCGTGCGATGTAATCGGCGACCGCTTCGAGTTCGTCAATCGCAAAATCGGACAGGCGCACGATCAGGCCTGCCGATCCGCCTGCGCCCGATACTTCGCCTCGAGACGATCGAAGACTTCCGCCGCCTCGGCGCCGCGTCCTGCTTCCGCATCGGCCAGGCTGCGCGCGATCACCGCGTCCAGCGCATTCAGTTGCGCCTCGCGATCCTGGATCAGGCGCACGCCTTCGCGCAGCACTTCGCTCTTGGATCCGTAGCGCCCCGATTCGACCAGCTTCGCGACATAAGCCTCCAGTTGCTGGCCCAGTTCCGCACTGATCATGTCGACCTCCCGACCGGATTGAATTCGATCCGCCGAGCGTACCCCGGTTATCAACTATTATCAAGAAGACACGCTCCGGACGGACCGGCGCGAACACTTTCACGGCCGATCGGGTGAATGGACGGAACGGGATTCAGGCAGGCTGCGGCGGCACCGGCATTCATCCGGGTTTCGCCGTCACTCGTGTAGCCTTGCCGAACGCCCACCATGCGGACACCGATCATGATTGAAGACATCGTCACGCCACAACCCGGCCTGAAGGTCTACCCGCCGGACACCGACGTCTTTGCCGAGCCCGATGCCGCACTCGCGCGCCATCTGCATCCGCTCGTGTCGATCGACCTGGCGACGGTCGATCCGTCGTGGCAGGGCTGGATCCACCTGCTCAGCCCGGTCGAACCTTATGACGGGCTCGTCGGGCAGGACACGGCCGCGTACCACAACGACTATCTTCGCGCGAACTGGATCGGGTTCCGGCTCGACGATAACAACCGCTACACGCTGCTCGGCGACCCGCGCTACTTCTATCTGGAAAACCCGCCCGCCCCGCGCGACGCAACCTATCGCAAGGAACTGGAGGCGCATTACGCCGAGCAACAGGCCAGCATCGAAGCCGCGCGCAAGCGGTTCGCCGAATACGGCGTGCTCTACTCGTCGAACCGGTACGCGCCGGACGAGCGCGATTTCAGCCGGGAAAAGCCGTGCAATCTCGTCGACCAGCTTGGCGGATCGGTCGGCTGGGGCAACTGGTCGGGCACGTCGGATTTCCCGGTCGACGACAGCGATCCGGACGACATCCGGCCGATCGGCCCCGACGGTGCGCGCTTTCGCTTCGTCGCCGGCGTGACCGGATGGGAATATCGCGCGGCGGGCGCCGACTGGATTCTCCTGTTTTACGAACCGGCCAGCCGCGTGGCGCTGCTGACGTTCGACTGGTCGTAAGGCGGGCGTTCCGCCTCGCGGTTGGCCGTTCGGCGGACTCTGTACGGCGGATTCGCGGCGATATGCTGGGGTTTTCCGCCTTTCGACCGCAACCATGCCCGCCCGTCTCGTCGACCTCAGCCATGTCCTGCCGTACGAGACGACGTACTTCGACGATCGGCTCGCGGTCGAACGAAACGGCCTGGATATTTCCGCGTTGCTGGGTGTGGACCGTCACGTTTCCGACGCGTTGCTCGTCTCGTTATGCGGCGCGCCGTCCGGCTCCGACGTTCAGGCCTATCTCGACAGCGCCGGCAAGTTGACGTTCGCCGTCACCCATCCGACGCTGATTCGATCGGAAAACCGGATATCGGTATTCCGAACCGTTGATACGCGAGTGCTTGAACTCCGTGCAATCGATCTGGCCGACGGCGCGGTCGCCGGACTCGGCGCGGCAATGCTCTGGAGAATCGTTCGAGCGTGTGATACGTTGGACATCGCCCGGATCAGTGCCTTGGCGATGGGTGGCCGCAAATCGCCGCCGGAACCCGGCGGGCCCCGGCTCCACGGATACTACGCATGGCCGAGGTTCGGTTTCGATGCGCCCATTCCGGGCGCGCATGCGGATGAAGCAGCCCTGTTCCAGTATTTCCAGGGATATCCGGTCGGGTTGGCCGACGGGTCGCTTCGATCCCTGCGCACGCTTTATGCGACCCGGGTTGGGCGAGACTTCTGGCGAGTCGCCGGATCACATCGGTGGATGACATTCGACGTTACGCCGCATGGTGCATCCGTGCTGACACTGCAGGATTACTTGATCGAGAAGGGGATTTACGGATGACGGGAAAGCACAGCCGAATCGCCGGATTCCAGATTGCGCGGCCTTCGGCGGCACGCAATCGCACAACGAGCGGGAATCGTGTCGTCCGGCGCGCGGAAATGAGACGGCTCCTTGAAGCATTCCTCGCGAGCGAACTCCGTCGCAGTCTCGCGCGTACGTCCGCCGTCGAGCTGGCCGCACCGCCGGCCGGCGCGTCGGCGCCGCCGCCGAGAGCCGTCTTCAACGTGGGGCGCATCGATCCGTCGAAGTCCACGTTGCCCATCATCTCGGAAGCCGAAGCCAAAGCTATCGGGGGCCGGGAAACGTTCATGCACTTCGGTCTGGATCCCGATCTGTACACCGCAACGTGTGACACTCTCTGACAGATCGGAATGGGAGGATCGGTGCGTGAACGATCGACGTGCGTCGTCGTGATCGACGCGCGCATCGCAATCCCAAGCCCCCGGTCCGCGCCCCCTACCCCTTCCGCCCCACCTGCTCCCGCAACCACGCGGCAAACGCACGCACGTGCTCGACCGCGACACTCTCCGGCTCGACATCGAGCCAATAGCCGAACGGCCCGATCGGCTGCACCGGCGACAGCCGCACGAGGCTGCCTTCGGCGATCTCCTCCTCGATCATGTTCAGGTCGACCACCGCGAGCCCTGCCCCCTTGCGCGCCGCGCGGATCGCCTGTTCGAGCGTGGAAAACTCGATGCCGTCGCCGATCCGCGCCACCGGCACGCCCGCCTGCTCGCACCAGTCGGCCCACAGCGTCAGGCGCTTGCCTTCGTGCAGCACATGCAGCGACGGCAGCCGGCCGAGCAGCACGTCGAGCGCATCGCCGCGATAACGCGGCGCACCGACGAGCGCATGCCGCTCCATCATCAGCAGCTCCGACTGCATCCCGGCGCGCGCCGTGCGCCCGAAGCGGATGTGGCAATGGCAATCGTCGGCCGGCTCGGTGCGGATCGACAGTTCGACGTCGGGCAGCGTCTCCGCGAGCGTGCCGAGCCGCGGCGAGAACCACTGCGTCGCGAACGTCGGCGGCAGCGACACCGTCAGGCGCCGCTTCGCACCCGGACGCGTGGCGGCGACTTCGTCGACGCCGCGCTCGATCGTGTCGAACGCCTGCCCGATGAACGGCAGCAAGCGCTGGCCGGCCTCGGTCAGGCGCACGCCCTTGTGATCGCGCTCGAACAGGCGCGCGCCGAGCGCTTCCTCGAGCAGCCGGATCTGCCGGCTCACCGCCCCCTGGGTCACGCACAGCGAAACCGCCGCACGGTTGAAGCTCAGGTGACGCGCGGTCTCCTCGAAAAATCGCAGCGCGATCAACGATGGCAGGCGTCGCATGATGTGTGTCCCCTTCGTTCGTATCGTTCGTATCGTTCGTATCGTTCGTATCGTTCGTATCGTTCGTATCGTTCGTATCGTTCGTATCGTTCGTATCGTTCGTATCGTTCGCGTCGTTCGTGCTGTTGCCGGCCGTCACCGCCGTCCATCCCGCGGGCCGCCTGACCGCAACCATGCGCGCCAGCCGCCGCGCCGTAAAAACCGCGAGGGCCCACACTCTCCTTCGCCTCCATTCATCGTCCCCGCGCCCGCGCCGCCCGCCTACAATAAGCATCCCGCACCAAACACGACACCGCCCCGTGAGACGCAAGATGCCGGCGCTGAACGCGCTGAAAGCCTTCGAGATGGCCGGCCGCACCGGCAGCTTCACGCGCGCGGCCGAACTGCTCAACGTAACGCAGAGCGCGGTGAGCCGCCAGGTTCGCCAGCTCGAAGGCCAGCTCGGCGAAACCCTGCTCGAGCGGCGCCATCACCAGCTCGAACTGACGGCGGCCGGCCGCGTGCTGCTGCGCGCGCTGCAGCAATCGTTCGACAAGATCGAGCTGACCGTACGCAGCCTGCAGGAAAAAACCCACCTGAACCGCCTGCGCGCAAACGTGCCGCCCACCTTCGCCGCGCGCTGGCTGATGCCGCGGCTCGGCCGGCTGCGCGACGCGCATCCCGAATTCGAGCTGAGCCTCACGACCCGCATTCACGACAGTCTCGGCGAATCGCGCGTGCTCGACTGCGCGATCCGGTTCGGCGACGGCGAATGGGACGGCTTCGACAACGCACTGCTGATGCAGGAGCAGCATATCGCCGTCTGCGCGCCGGCGCTGTATGCGCGGCTGCGACAGGACGGCGCGCCGATCGACCTGAACCGCTTCACGCTGCTGCACGTGCTCGCCACCGACGACCAGCGCTACCTGACCTGGCAGCACTGGCTGAAGGCCGCCGGCATCACCGACGTCGACACGCGCGGCGGCTACGAATTCGACCTGCTCGACCACGCGATCCGCGCGGCGATCGACGGCCTCGGGATCACGATCGCCGATCGCCACATGGTGGCGCGCGAACTGGCGACCGGGCAACTGATGCAGGTGCTCAACGTGCACGTCGACGGCCATCAGTCGTACTGGTTCGTCACGCGGCCCGAACAGACGAACCTGCCGCACATCGTCCAGTTCCGCGACTGGCTGCAGCAGGAAGTGTGGCTCGCGAAGCGCCACCTCGAACCGTCGTCGCCGCTTCCGCAAGTGCCGCTGGCCTGACACGCGATCCGCCTCCCGCCGCCGACCGCTGGCCGCTGGCCGCTGGCCGCTGACCGCCGGCCGCCAACCGCCAACCGCCAACCGCGGGCGACACCTTACCGGCTCCCGCACAGGTCCGCACGCTGACCGGTCGAAAATACGACAGGGCCGCCGCCCGCGCTCCATCCCGCCACCACCGCAGCAGCCTTGCCGGACGGCCGACTCCGGCCGATTCGCCGAGTAACGTGCGTTTTTCTCATGCCCAGCGCGAAAATAAGTCGTTTGTCGTGCGCTAAACGCATGAAGAGAATGGCCTCTGTCCCGTGCCGCGCGTGTCGCCACCCGAAGCGATCCGCCTGCATTCATCGGAGGAGTCACTTCATGCGCACCGAACGCAATTACGTGAACGGCCGTTTCGTCGCCCCGGAAAGCGACGCGTTCATCGTCGTCCACAATCCCGCCACCGAAGCGCCGTTCGCGCGCGTGCCGGCCGCGACGCCGGCCGACGCACTCGCCGCCGTCGACGCCGCGGCCGCCGCGCAGAAGGCGTGGCGCAAGCTGCCGAGCGCCGAGCGCGCCGCGTACCTGCACCGCTTCGCCGACGCGCTGACCGCGCGTGCACCCGAGATCGGCGCGGCGCTCGCGCAGGAATCCGGCAAGAGCGTCGAGGACGCGTCGAACGAAGCCGTCTACGCGGGCCAGATCACGCGCTATCACGCCGAGTGGGCACGCCGGATCGAGGGTGAGATCATCCCGAGCGACACGCCCGACGAGAACCTGTTCCTGCAGCGCGAGCCGATCGGCGTCGTCGCGTGCCTGATCCCGTTCAACTATCCCGTCTACACGCTGCTGCGCAAGGTCGCGCCCGCGCTGATCGCCGGCAACACCGTGGTCGTGCGGCCGAGCAACCACACGCCGGTGTCCGCGTTCGAGATCGCGAAGGCGGCCGACGATGCGGGCTTTCCGCCGGGCGTCGTCAACCTTCTGACGATGGATCACGCGACGGCCGAAGCGCTGTGCACGCACCCGGCAGTCGGGATGATCACGCTGACCGGCAGCGTGAACGCGGGCCGCAAGGTGCTCGATTACTGCAAGGCGAACATCGCGAAGCCGTCGCTCGAACTCGGCGGCAAGACGCCCGCGATCATCGAGCCCGACGCCGATCTCGAACGCGCGGCCGCTGCACTCGTCGCGTCGAAGACGACCCATTGCGGCCAGCTCTGCACGGCGATCGAGCGCGTGTACGTGCACGACAGCGTGCACGACCGTTTCGTCGCACTGCTGAAGGAGAAGATGGCGGCCGTGCGCATCGGCGACCGGGCGGAGGACGCCACGCGGATGGGCCCGCTCGTCAGCGCATCGGCGCGCGCGCACATCCACGGGATGGTCGAACGCGCGATCGCGGCAGGCGCGACGCTCGAAACCGGCGGCGCGATCCCCGACGGCCCCGGCTTCTTCTACCCGGCCACGCTGCTCACCGGCGTGCGGCAGGACATGGAGATCGTGCGGGAGGAGACCTTCGGCCCGATCATGCCGGTGCTGCGCTACGCGACGATCGACGAAGCGATCGCGCAGGCGAACGACCACCAGTTCGGCCTGTCGTCGGTGCTCTACACCGAGCACTACCGCACCGCAATGACCGTCGCGAACGCGATCGAAGCCGGCGAACTGTACGTGAACCGCACGCCGGCCGATCCGTACCAGGGCTTCCATGCCGGCTGGAAACGTTCGGGCCTCGGCGGCGACGACGGCAAGCACGGGATGCTCGAATTCACGCAGACGCGCCTCGTCGTCATGAAGTACTGACACCGCGATACCCACGCACCGTTTCCGGCGCGCGTACCAAGGCACCACGCCGCGCCGCGCGCCACTCCTGACCCGACCAGACCATAAAAAAACTGCAGGCGTCCGCCTCAAGGACGCCTGATGGAGGAAGACATCATGCCGACCCAACCGTCGACGCCCGCCGCGTCGCTCGCGTTGCACGACGATGCTCACGCGTCGCAGCATTCCCGCGCGCAACGCTACCTGCAACTGCTGCTGCTCGTGATTGCCGCGGGCGCGATCTATCCGATGCTGTATCTGCGGCAGGTGTACCAGCCGACGATGCTGCAGTTCTTCCATATCGACGACGTGCAGCTCGGCTACCTGTATTCGTCGCTCGGCACGATCTTCCTCGTCAGCTACCTGCCGAGCGGCTGGCTCGCCGACCGCCTGTCGCCGCGCTGGCTGATCTGCTTCTCGCTGCTCGCGACGGGCGCGCTCGGGCTCGCCTACGCGACCGGGCCGTCGTTCGACACGCTCGTGCTGATCTTCGGCGGCTGGGGGCTGACCACCGGCCTCACGTTCTGGGCCGCCGTGATCAAGCGCGTGAACATGATCGCGGGCCCCGACGAACAGGGCCGTTTCTTCGGGCTGCTCGACGGCGGCCGCGGGCTCGTCGAGGCGCTGCTCGCGACGATCGCGATCACGCTGTTCGCCTACGTGACGCAGGCGCACGGCGGCACCGATGCGGCCGGCTTCAGGCTCGTCGTGCACCTGTACGCGTTCTTCTGCATCGCGCTCGGCGTGCTGCTCGCGCTGGTGAAGGATCCGGCGGGCACGAGCGACCGTGCGGCGGCCGCGAAGCGCCGCACCGGCAGCGACCGCCAGGGCAACGTGCTGACCGACCTGAAGACGCTCGCGGCGATCCCCGAGCTGTGGCTCGTCGCCGCGATCGTGTTCTGCGGCTACCAGGTGTTCTGGGCGACCTACAGCTTCTCGGCCTATCTGCACGAAGGCAATTTCGGGCTCAGCGCGACGGCGGCCGGCTTCATCACGACGCTCAAGCTGTGGATGCGCCCGATCGGCGGCATCGGCGGCGGCTTCCTCGGCGACCGCGTATCGAAGGTGTCGGTGCTGTTCTGGGCGCTGCTGCTCGCCGCGCTGTCGCTCGTCGGCCTGATCGCCGCACCCGCGCACAGCCCGCAGGCGATGCTCGTCGTGCTCGTGCTGTTCATCGGCATCCTCACCTATGCGATCCGCGGCCTGTACTGGTCCCTGCTCGACGACTGCAAGGTGCCGACACATTGCGCCGGCCTCGCGATCGGCCTGATCTCGGTGCTCGGCTATTCGCCCGACGTGTTCGTGCCGCTGATCAACGGCTACGTGACGCAGACCTTCCCGGGCGCGCACGGCTACCAGCTCTATTTCGGCTATATCGCGGCCGTCGCGCTCTGCGGCGCGGGCGCGGCCGCCTTCCTCAAATACCGTCTCACCCGCATTCACCGAATCCAGGAGTCCGCATGAAGATCGTTTCGCTCGAAACCCATATCGTCGCCGTGCCGCCGCCGCATGTCGGCGGGATGTACTGGATCTTCGTGAAGCTGAAGACCGACGACGGCATCGAAGGCGTCGGCGAGATCTACTCGGCGACGTTCGGCCCGAAGGCGATGGCCCCGATCATCGACGACGTGTTCGAACGCCACCTGCTGAACCGCGACCCGCATCACGTCGAACGGCTGTTCCGCCAGGCCTATTCGAGCGGCTTCACGCAGCGACCGGACCTCACGATGATGGGCGTCGTCAGCGGCCTCGAAATGGCGTGCTGGGACATCATCGGCAAGGCCGCCGGCAAGCCCGTGTACGAACTGCTCGGCGGGAAGATCCACGAGCGGCTGCGCTCGTACACGTACCTGTACCCGAAGAACGCGAAGGGCGAATACGACTACGACGATCCCGATCTCGCGGCCGAATGCGCGGCCGAGAACGTGAAGCTCGGCTTCACCGCCGTGAAGTTCGACCCGGCCGGCCCGTATACGGCCTACTCGGGCCACCAGCTGTCGCTGGACGTGCTCGACCGCTGCGAGACGTTCTGCCGCAAGGTGCGCGAAGCCGTCGGCAGCAAGGCCGACCTGCTGTTCGGCACACACGGGCAGATGGTGCCGTCGTCGGCGATCCGGCTCGCGAAGCGGCTCGAGAAGTACGACCCGCTGTGGTTCGAGGAGCCGGTTCCCCCCGGCCAGGAAGAAGCGATCGCGCAGGTCGCGAAGCACACGTCGATCCCGATCGCGACCGGCGAGCGCCTGACCACCAAGTACGAGTTCCATAAGCTGCTGCAGGCGGGCGGCGCGTCGATCCTGCAGTTGAACGTCGCGCGCGTGGGCGGCCTGCTCGAAGCGAAGAAGATCGCGACGCTCGCCGAAGTGCACTACGCGCAGGTCGCACCGCACCTGTACAACGGGCCGGTGGGCGCCGCCGCGAGCATCCAGCTCGCGACCTGCACGCCGAACTTCCTGATCCAGGAAAGCATCATGACGTGGGGCGGTTTCCATGCCGAAGTCGTGAAGACGCCGATCCGCTGGGAGGACGGCTACATCATCCCGTCGAACGAGCCGGGCCTCGGCATCGAGCTCGACATGGACGTCGTGCGGCGCCACACGCCGTACACGGGCGAACGGCTGCACCTGCAGATGGGCGAGCACCCCGTCGACGTGAAGGATCTCGCCCCCGCGAAGGGCTGAGCGCAAAGGACAGACATGAGCTACGACTACATCATCGTCGGCGCGGGCTCGGCCGGCTGCATCCTCGCGAACCGCCTGAGCGAGTCGGGCCGGCACTCGGTGCTGCTGCTCGAGGCGGGCGAACGCGACGCGTCGTTCTGGTTCAAGGTGCCGGTCGGCTTCACGAAGACCTACTACAACCGCCGCTACAACTGGATGTACTACAGCGAGCCCGAGGCGCAGCTCGCCGATCGCAAGCTGTACTGCCCGCGCGGCAAGGTGGTCGGCGGGTCGGGCTCGATCAACGCGATGGTCTACGTGCGCGGCCAGCGCAGCGACTACGACGACTGGGCGGCCGCCGGCAATCCGGGCTGGGCATACGACGACGTGCTGCCCTACTTCCGCAAGCTCGAAACCCACGCGGCCGGCGCGACCGATCCGCAGTATCACGGCACGACGGGGCCGATTCACATCACGTCGATGAAGGCCGACGTGCATCCGATCGTCCACGAATTCCTGAAGGGCTGCGGCGAACTGAACCTGCCGCGCACCGACGACTTCAACGGCGCGCAGTTCGAAGGCGCGGGCATCTACGACCTGAACACGAAGAACGGCGAACGCTGCTCCAGCAGCTTCGCGTACCTGCGTCCCGCGCTGGGCCGCGCGAACCTCACGCTGCGCCCGGGCATGCTCGTGCGGCGCGTGACCTTCGACGGCACGCGCGCCACCGGCGTGGTCGTCGCGGGCGCGCACGGCGACGAAACGCTCGTCGCCGCGCGCGAGGTGATCCTCGCGGCCGGCGCGGTCGATACGCCGAAGCTGCTGCAGCTGTCGGGCGTCGGCGATCCGGCGCTGCTCGCGCGCCGGCGCGTGCCGCTCGTGCATGCGCTGCCGGCCGTCGGCCGCAACCTGCAGGACCACCTGTGCGTGAGCTTCTACTTCAAGGCGAACCGGCCGACGCTGAACGATGAGATGGGCACGCTGCTCGGCAAGATGAAGATCGGGCTGCGCTACCTGCTGACGAAGAGCGGGCCGCTCGCGATGAGCGTGAACCAGGCCGGCGGCTTCTTCCGCGGCACGGACGATGCGCAGGAACCGAACCTCCAGCTCTACTTCAACCCGCTGTCGTACCGGATTCCGAAGAGCGACCGCGCGAGCATCAAGCCCGAGCCTTACTCCGGATTCCTGATCGCGTTCAACCCGTGCCGGCCGACGAGCCGCGGCACGATCGAGATCGCGTCGAACCGCGCGGAAGATGCCGCGAAGATCCACGTCAACGCGCTCACCACGCGCAAGGATCTCGACGAAGCCGTGCAGGGCAGCAAGGTGATCCGTGCGCTGATGCGCGCACCGGCGCTGAAGTCGATGACCGTCGAGGAAATCTCGCCGGGGCCGCAGGTCGATTCCGACGAAGCGATGCTGCAGTATTTCCGCGAGCAGTCGGGTTCGATCTACCATCTGTGCGGCTCGTGCGCGATGGGGCCGGACGCGGCGACGTCGGTGGTCGATGCGTCGCTGCGCGTGCACGGGCTGCAGGCGCTGCGGATCGTCGATGCGTCGGTGTTCCCGAACATCACGTCGGGCAACATCAACGCGCCGACGATGATGGTCGCGGAAAAGGGCGCGGATCTGATCCTGGCGGATGCGGGGCACGGCGAAGCGTCTGCCGTGAGCGCAAGCGAACGGGAAACGGTCACGCATTAGGGCGGCTGCGTTTTCGCCGATTGCCGTCCCGGCAATCGGCTTCACGACGCAACTCGATGCACCTCGATGCAACGTTAACGCCGCGACTATGCCCAATAGGACAACACGATCAGCGGGTCTCCCCCTTCCTTCGTTGCTCGCCAATTGATGAACGCGCTGCACTCGACGAGTGCGGCGAAAATCTCCGGATTGCGCTCCTTCAACGCTCCCGCATCGTCGATCCGCAGCGACACGATGCCGTGCTCGTAGCAATAGTCGCTCATGCAATCATTCCATGCATCCATGTTCCGGCCGTAGTAACCCGGAAATCCGAATTCGCTCGCGAAGTAGTCGTGAAACTTCGCCCAATCGCCAAGCGCTTTTCCGTCCACACTGAATCGATTCATCGAGCCCTCTCGTTCACCGTAAAATCACTGCCGCCGTTCGTCATTCACGCCCCCAAGGCCGCTCGCCCGCATCGAACCGGTCACACCCGCCCGGGCCGATCCCGCAGATCGCCGACACGTCGCAGCGTGCCGCATCCCGTCCTCCGAGTCACATTCAATCCCCCGCTCTGCCCCGCGCCTCCACCTCGTCGAACACCCGCACGATGTGATCGATCATCGCGCTCATCCGCGCGGTATGCCGCAGATCCTTGTGCGTGACCATCCAGACTTCATAGGGCCGCGCCGACGTGCGTGCCGGCCACACGCGCACCAGCCCGTCGCGCTCCGCGATCGGCACCGGGAGTTCGGCGAGCCCGAGCCCGGCGCGCGCGGCCGCGCGCAGCATGAGATTCGAATTCAGCGCCGACACGATCCGCCCCGCGCGCACCGGCTCGCCGACCACCGTCAGCGGGCTGCGCGCATTCAGGTGCGGCAGGAAGCACACGAGGTCATGCCCTTCGAAGCCGGTGCCGGGCACCGGCTCGCCATGCCGCTCCAGGTATTCCTCCGACGCGTACAGCGCCGTCGGCCACGCTGCGAGCCGGCGCATGAGCAGATCGGGATTGTCGGGCTTGATCGTGCGGATCGCGATGTCCGCCTCGCGCTTGGCCAGGTTCTCCACCTGCGTCGACGTGTTGAGCAGCACGCGCACGTCCGGATGCTCGTCGTGCAGGTTGCGCATCGCGCGCATCACGAATTCGAGCCCGATCGTATCGGTCGTCGTCACGCGCACGTCGCCGGCGAGGCGCCGGTCGACGCCCTGGGTCTGCCGCACCAGATCGATCGCCGACTGTTCCATCTTCTCCACGTTGCGCAGCGCCACCTCGCCCACCGCGGTCGGCACGTACCCGGCCGACGTGCGCAGGAACAGCGTCGCCCCGAGCGCGCGTTCGAGCGCCGCGAGCCGCCTGCCGACCGTCGCCTGGTCGAGCCCGACCGCCCGCGCGGCGCCGCGCAGGCTGCGTTCACGATGGATCGCGAGAAAAATCCGTGCGTCGTCCCAGTTCAAGCGCCTTCTCCCGGTGTGATGCAAATTTGCATCTGTGGTCGTGAAAATCGCTGCGCGAATTCATCAAGGCCCAAGCCTATACTTTTTTCACCGATCACTCACCTGTCTTTCCGAGGCAAACATGTCCGATACGCTCTCCCCCGTTCCCGCCGACATGGCGGCAGTCGAAATCACCCGCCCCGGCGGCCCCGAAGTCCTCGCGACCGCACGTCGCCCCGTGCCGCGGCCGAAAGCCGACGAAGTGCTGATCCGGGTTCACGCCGCCGGCGTGAACGGCCCCGACGTGCTGCAACGCAAGGGGCTCTACAACCCGCCGCCCGGCGCATCCGACATCCCGGGCCTGGAAATCGCGGGCGAAGTCGTCGCGACCGGCGAAGCCGTGCGCGACTTCGCGCCGGGCGACCGGGTCAGCGCGCTGGTGACGGGCGGCGGTTATGCGGAATACGCGGTCGCCCATCACCTCACGACGATGAAGCTGCCGCCCGGCCTCGACATGATCGAAGCCGCGGCGATGCCGGAAACGTTCCTGACGGTCTGGCTGAACCTGGTCCAGCGCGGGCGGCTGCAGGCAGGCGAGTCGGTGCTGATCCACGGCGGCGCGTCGGGCATCGGCACCACCGCGACGATGATCGCGAAGGCGATGGGCGCGTCGACCGTCATCACGACGGTCGGCTCGGAAGCGCATCGCGCCGCGAGCCTGCGCCTCGGCGCGGATCACGCGGTGCATTACCGGGAAGAAGATTTCGTGGCCGAAGTCGACAGGATCACCGCCGGCAAGGGCGTGGACGTGATCCTCGACATCATCGCGGGCGACTACGTCGCGCGCAATTACCGGGCCGCGGCGATGAACGGGCGGATCCTGCAGGTCAGCGCGCTCGCCGGGCCGGCGAAGGAACTCGACGTGTGGCCGATGATGACCAAGCGCCTCACGCACATCGGCTCGACGCTGCGCTCGCGCACGCCGGAGGAGAAAGGCGCACTCATCGCCGAACTCGAACGGCAACTGTGGCCGCACGTCGCGGCGGGCACGGTCAAGCCGCAGGTGTTCCGCACCTTCGCGCTCGACGACGCGCGCGGCGCGCACGTGCTGATCGACTCGGGCGAGCACGTCGGCAAGATCGTGCTGACGACGGCCGCGCACCGCTCGGCCTGACCGGGCACGACGCGTCAGTTCACGCTCGTGCGCTTCTCGACGAACCGCTTCACGTAATCGTCCGCCGGACGCGACAGGATGTCGTCCGGCGAGCCGACCTGCACGAGCGTGCCGTCACGCAGGATCCCGATCCGGTCGCCGATGCGCAGCGCCTCGTCGAGATCGTGCGTGATGAACACGATCGTCTTCGCGAGCGTCGCCTGCAGTTCGAGCAGCTGATCCTGCATCTCGGTGCGGATCAGCGGATCGAGCGCGGAGAACGCCTCGTCCATCAGCAGCACGTCGGTATCGGCCGCCAGCGCGCGCGCCAGCCCGACACGCTGCCGCATCCCGCCCGACAGCTCGTCCGGGTAATGATCGCCATAACCGTCGAGCCCGACCTTCGTCAGCCAGTTGCGCGCGGCGTCGGCCGCGTCCTGCCGCTTCTCGCCGCGCGTGCGCAGCGCATACGCGGCGTTGTCGAGCACGGTCTGGTGCGGCAGCAGCCCGAAGTTCTGGAACACCATGCTGACCTTGTAGCGGCGCAGCTCGCGCAGCCCGTGCGCGTCGAGCTTGATCACGTCGCTGCCGTCGATCACGATCTCGCCGGCCGTCGGCTCGATCAGCCGGTTGAAGTGCCGCACGAGCGTCGATTTCCCGGAACCGGACAGCCCCATGATCACGAAGATCTCGCCCGACTCGATGCCGAGGCTCACGTCGTTGAGCCCGACGTTGCAGCCCGTTTCGGCCAGCACGTCGGCCTTGCGCCTGCCGGAGCGCAGCAGGTCGAGCACGCGCGCATGCGCGGCCTGCGGCCCGAACAGCTTGTACACGTGTTTGACGTCGATGGTCGCCATGTCTGCCTCCGTTCCTATGCGCGCGACGATTGCGTCGCCTGATTCGAATCGACGCCCGCCGGCTGCGCCTTGCGCGGCAGCCGGTACGGCACGCGCGACGCGCCTTTCTGCCGGCGCTGCTGCGCGAGCCGGCGGCGCGCGCGCCGCTCCTGGCCGAAGCCCTGGCTGATCCGGTCGATCACGATCGCGAGGATCACGATCGCGAGGCCGGCCTGCGTGCCCTTGCCGACGTCGAGCGTCTGGATGCCCGCGAGCACGTCCTCGCCGAGCCCGCGCGAGCCGATCATCGACGCGATCACGACCATCGACAGCGCCATCATCGTCGTCTGGTTGATCCCGGCCATGATGCTCGGCCGCGCAAGCGGCAACTGCACGTTGACGAGCAACTGCCAGCGCGTCGTGCCGAACGCACGCGCGGCCTCCGTCACGTCCGGATCGACCTGGCGGATGCCGAGATCGGTCAGGCGGATCAGCGGCGGCAGCGCATAGATGATCGTCGCGAGAATCGCGGGCACCTTGCCGAGCCCGAACAGCATCAGCACCGGGATCAGGTACACGAAGCTCGGCAGCGTCTGCATCACGTCGAGCACGGGCAGCAGCATCCGCCGCAGCCACGCGCTGCGCGAGGCGAGGATGCCGGCCGGCACGCCGATCGCGACCGACAGCACCGTCGCGACGAGCATCAGCGCGAGCGTCTGCATCAGCTTGTCCCACAGGCCGAAGCAGCCGATCGCGTAGAGCAGCAGCATGAAAAGCGCGCCGAGGCCGATGCGGCGCGTCGCATTCCACGCGATCGCGCCGACGACCAGCAGCACGAGCCACGGCGGCGCCACGCGCAGCGCGCCTTCGAGCGGCACGAGCAGGTAGCGCAACACGAGCACGCTGAAGTGATGGAAGCTGTCGCCGTATTGCGCGACGAACGTCTCGAGCGCGCTGTTCACCCAGTCGGCGATCGACAGGTGCAGAAAGAAGCCGTTCATGTTGATTCTCCGTCGCGCCGCGAAGGCGCGTGACGGCGGCGGCGGGCGCGGGCCCGCCGCCGCGCGCAGGTTACGCGCCCTTCAGGCTGCCGGCGATCTTCTGCGCGACGTCGGCCGGCACCCACTGCTTCCACATGTCCTGGCGGGTCTTCAGGAACTGCGTGGCCATCGCCGCGCCGTCGATCTTCTTCGTCGTCATCTCGAGGATCGTCTGGTTCAGGAAGTCCATCGGGAAACGCACCTTGCCGAATACGCCGACGAGATCGGGATTCGCGTCGGCGAACGGCTTCGACACGCCAACCGTCAGCCGCGACACCATGTACGACGACGCGCACTGGTGCGTGCTGCTCTCGTCGCGCAGCGTCTTCCAGCATGCGTCGTTATAGGCCGGCATCTTCAGCGCGGTGAATTTGTATTTCGCCATCAGCGCGGCCGGGCCCCAGTAATAGAACACGATCGGCGCGCCGCGCTGGTATGCGGACGCGATCGCCGCGTCGAGCGCCGCGCCGGTGCCCGGATGGAAGTTCGTGTACGACTGGTCGAGCTTCAGCACCTTCAGCAGGCGCGTGTTCACACGCTCGCAGTCCCAGCCGGTCGGGCAGTTCAGGAAGCGGCCCTTGTCCGGCTCCTCCTCGTCGGCGAACACCTGCTTGAACTTAGGCAGATCGTCGACCGACACGAGCCCGGGCGCGACCGGCTTGATGTTGCGCGCCGGATCGCCCTTCACCACGTAGTCGGGCACGAACCAGCCTTCGGTCGTGCCGCCCGGCAGCGTGTCGCCGATCAGTTTCACGGCGCCCGACGAGACAGCCTTCGCGGTGATCTCGCTGCGGCCCGTCCACTGCTCGGCCCAGATCTGCAGGTCGTTGCGCGCGAGCGCCGTTTCGGTGGCGGCCGTGCTGCCCGGCACGACGTCCGTCTTGCAGCCGTAGCCCTTCTCCATGATCTGCCGCAGCACTTCGGTCGCGAACGACCCGCTCTCCCACGTGATGCCCGCGAAATGGACCGTCTTGCCGTCGGCGCACGCGCCGCCGGCCGCGTGGGCCGCGGGCGCGGACAGGATCGCCGCGGCGGCGAGAAGGACCGTTTTCAGTCGTCGAATCTGCATGGTGGGTCGTCTCCAAATCGAATCTGTTGTTTGTGCGTCGCGGCATGCGCGGCGACCGGCGAATCGTGCATCCAGCCACGTCCGGTCAGCCTGCATGTTTCAGCCGCCAATATGTTTAGGGAAACGAGTAATTCCGATCATGGCTATCGGCAGCGCCAATCGATCTCCGGGTGCGCCGCCAGGCCCGCCTGGCGGGCCTCTCGTCCGATTTCCCGCGCCTGCGCACGGCCCCCGCCAGGCTGCGTCGCGCCCCGTCCGGCGATGGCCAGACCGGCGTTGGCGCGCGGCGCCGCGCACACGGTTTCGACTGTCGAAACGGCCGGTCGCGACCCCATTGGCGAACCCGATCCCATCCATCGAAATTACTCGCTTTCGGTTCCTCTTCGGCTTGGGAAGAATGCGCGGTGTCATCGGAGGAGACACGACCCGGCACAGCCGGTCGCCGCGCCGCCGCGCATCGCGCGTTTCCGGCGCCGCGCGCGCTGCGCCGGAAACGCCCCGGATGACGGGGCGCGCCTCGCCGGTTGCGCCCACGACAACCGATACAAGAAGCTGGATATCCCGGAGATCTCTCAATGAAAAAGACCCTGACGGCGCTCGCCGTAACGGCAACCTTCGCCGCCCCCGTGTTCGCGCAGAGCAGCGTCACGCTGTACGGCGTGATCGACGAAGGCCTGAACTACACGAACAACGTCGGCACCGGCCACGTCTACGAGATGGCAAGCGGCTACGCGCAGGGCAGCCGCTGGGGCCTGAAGGGCAGCGAGGATCTGGGCGGCGGCATGAAGGCGATCTTCCAGCTCGAAAACGGCTTCGACGTGAACTCCGGCCGGCTCAACCAGGGCGGCCGCATGTTCGGCCGTCAGGCGTACGTCGGCCTGAGCCAGGCGCAGTACGGCACGCTGACGTTCGGCCGCCAGTACGACTCCGTGGTCGACTATCTCGCGCCGACCACGGCCAACGGCAACTGGGGCGGCTACCTGCTCGCGCACCCGTTCGACAACGACAACACCGACAACTCGTTCCGCCTCGACAACACGGTGAAGTACGCGAGCCCGAACTTCGGCGGCTTCACGTTCGGCGGCGCATACAGCTTCAGCAACAGCACGAACTTCTCGGACAACCGTGCGTACAGCTTCGGCGCGCAGTACCAGAACAACGGGCTGCTGATCGGCGCCGCGTACCTGCAGGCGAACCATCCGGGCAACGGCTCGGCCGGCGCGATCACCGCGAACGACGCGAGCTACATCGCCGAGCGCATGCGCGTGTTCGGCGCGGGCATCAACTACACGTTCGGGCCCGCGACGCTCGGCTTCGCGTACACGAACTCGAACTACAAGAACCCGACCGGCAACGGCTACCTCGGCACGCCGGGCGCGATCATCGCACCGGGCGCGACGGTCAGCGCGATCAAGTACCAGAACTTCGAGGTCAACGGTTCGTACCAGGTCACGCCGGCGTTCATGGTCGGCGCGCAGTACGTGCTGTCGCTCGAGAAATACGACGCGTCGACCGGCGACGCGAAACCGAAGATCCACTCGGTCGGGCTGATGGCCGACTACAACCTGTCGAAGCGCACCGACGTGTACGTGCAGGCCGCGTACCAGCACATCGCCGGCGACAAGACGAACTCGATCCTCGACAACGCGTTCATCCCCGGCACCGACGCGCCGTCGTCGACGTCGAACCAGGTGGCCGTGCGTCTCGCGCTGCGCCACAAGTTCTGACGCAACCCGGTTCTCCGTTCTTCACGCGACACCCGCGCCGGTCGGCCCGAGGTGTCTTCGCCCGCCCGCACGCGCCAGCCTGCCGGCGGGTTTTTTCATGCGCGCTGCAACGCGCGTGACCGGCCGATGACGCCGGAACGGACAATGGACGCGCAATCGCCCCGTCAACCGTGACAGGTCAACGGACGACGATCCGTCGATACACTGTGGGCCTGCGCAACGGCCGCCATCCCCGCCTTCCTCGATGCCGGCCGTCGCCTTCATTACGCACGGCCCGCCGCCTTTCGCCCGCGCCGTGCACCTGCCGCCCCCCAAGGAGTGTCACTTGAAGCACTGGCGCCGCGCGCTGTTCACCCTCGCCGCCGGCCTTCTGGCCAGCGCGACTTCCCATGCCCACCCGGTGTGCACCGTCGTCGCCGACGCCGCCACCGGCCAGATGCTCGTGCAGCAAGGCGACTGCGCGACCCGCGTCACGCCCGCGTCGACTTTCAAGGTCGCCATCAGCCTGATGGGCTTCGATGCGGGCGTCCTGAAGGACGCGCACACACCGACGCTCGAGTTCCACACCGGCTACCCCGACTGGGGCGGCGCGCCGTGGCGCGAGCCGACCGATCCGGCGCGCTGGATGAAGCTGTCGGTGTTCTGGTACTCGCAGCAGGTCACCCAGGCGCTCGGGCAGGCGCGCTTCCAGCAATACACGACCGCATTCGGCTACGGCAACGCGGACGTGACCAGCCGGCAGGGTGAACTGAACGGCGTGATGGGCGCATGGGTCAACGCGTCGCTGCGCATCTCGCCGCTCGAACAGGTCGGCTTCATGCGCAAGATCGCGAACCGGACGCTGCCCGTCAGCGCGCACGCTTACGACATGACCGAGCGCATCACGCTGATCGATACGCAGCCCGGCGGCTGGATCGTGCACGGCAAGACGGGCACCGGGTCGCCGGGGCGCAAGTACGATGCGTCGCATGCGTACGGCTGGTTCGTCGGCTGGGCGACCAAAGGGCCGCGCACGCTCGCGTTCGCGTACCTGATACAGGACGACGAGCGGCAGACGCCGAACGCCGGCCTGCGCGCACGCGACACGTTCCTGGCGACGCTGCCCGCCCTCGCCGAACCGGGCAGGCCCCAATGAGCGCCGGCCCGCGCAACGCGCGGATCGACCTGCTGCGCGGGGTGTCGATCGTGCTCGTCCTGCTGCATCACTTCAACATCCCCTACTCGCTGCGCGAGACGTCGCTCGCGCGCGTATTCGGCTGGGAAACGGTGCATGCTGTAGTGCGCAACGGCAACTACGGCGTGACGATGTTCTTCGCGATCTCGGGCTACCTGATCACGTCGAATGCGCGGCACCGCTGGGGCAACCTCGGCGCAGTCGACGTGCGCGCGTTCTACGTGTCGCGCGTCGCGCGCATCGTCCCGTGCCTGCTCCTGCTGCTCGCGCTCGTCAACGGCCTCGCGGCGGCCGGCGTGCCGATCTTCCGGAACCACGCGCCGGAGGGCATCGCCGTGTCGTTCTGGCTCGTGAATCTCGCGTCGCTGACGTTCTGGATGAACGTGCTGATCGGCGCATACGGGTGGGTCAACTACGCGCTCGGCGTGCTGTGGTCGCTGTCGGTCGAAGAGGTGTTCTACCTGTCGTTTCCGCTGCTGTGCATCGCGCTGCGCCGCGATGCGCGGCTGGTCGCGTTCTGGGTGGCCGTCGCCGCGATCGGGCCCGTGTACCGCTTCACGCACGCCGGCGACGAAGGCGGGTTCCTCTATGCGTACTTCGCGTCGTTCGACGGGATCGCGATCGGCTGCTGCACCGCGTTGCTGGCCGAGCGCAAAAGCTGGCAGCGGCTCGCCGCGCCGCTCGTGCAGGGGCTCGTCGCGGCGGCGATGGCCGCGCTGTATCTGGCCTGGCCGATCGCGGAAAGCCACGTCGCCGGCGTCACCGCGATGGCGCTCGGCACGGCCGTGCTGCTGATCGGCGCGCACGTCAACGGCACGCGCGCGCCGGGCCGCCTGCTCACGCCGTTGCGCCGGGCCGGCACGCTGAGCTACGAGCTGTACCTGTTTCACCTGATCGTGCTCGGCGGGCTGCGCACGTTCTGGCCGCCGTCGGCCACGCATGGCGACACCCGGCTGCTGTTGCTGATCGCGTATCTGGCGTTGTCGGCGGTGCTGAGCGCGGCGATCGCGCGCGGCTATGCGACACCGCTCGACCGCTTCATCAAGCGGGTCGCGTCGCGGCCGTCAACGCGCGTGCCGGACGGGGCGCGGTTCTAGCGGATCGTCGGCCGCCCCTGCCGGGGGACACGACTTCGGAAAGAGAAAAAAGCGGCCAGCGCCCGGCCGTATCGCGATGGCGATACCGGCCGGCCTGACCGCAAACCCCGCGTACGCATCGCACGATCGACCGAAGCCGTCGGGTGATCGGTAGCGTGTGGCCGCCCGCTGATCAATCCAGATAGTCGGCGTATTCCTTGCGCGCGTAGCGGGCGAGCGTCGTCCACGGCGGCGGCTCGCGCCGCGCGGCCGGCGCCGGTGTCAACGTCAGCTTGCGCACGACGCGGCCGTCGGCACTCCGGTATTCGACCGACAGCGGCGCCTGCAGCGTCTCGCTCCACAGGATCCGGTTCACGCCGCGCGCGCCGGGCGTATCGACCGCCTGCTCGTACCAGAGGGTGCCCGGCGCGTCGCCGCGCTTCGCGACCGCGAGCCGCTTCAGCTGCGACGGCGGCGTGACGTAGTACGCGTTGTCCCACGAGCCGTCGAAGCCCGTGGTTTCGTACTCGGCCGGCGGCACGCTGACGACCGTCCGGTTCGCCGCATCGACGTACTCGATGCGGGCCGTCTTGCCGTCGTAAGTCACATGCCGTGCAGCCGCCTGGAAGTTGAAATGCCTGTGACCCGCGTGGGCAGCCGCCGGCTGCACGCCGGCGCGGCGGCCCGGGCCCGCATCGTGGTCATGATCGTGATCGTCGCCCTGCCCGCCGCCGGCCGCCGCGGCGGGCAGCACGCGTTCGACCCACACGTGGCCGTCGCGCCGCACCATCCGTTCGCGATACAGCGTCGTGCGCGTCACGCCGTCGGCCGTCACCGTGCGGCTCTCGTGCAGCAGCACGGCGTCAAGATCGGCCGCGGCACACGCCGGCAGTGCAATCATCCCGCAGGCGAGCGCACAGAAGATCTCGCGTTTCATCGCGCGTTCCTGTTCATCGTGCCATCACCCGCCTCAGAAACCGAACGCCGAGCGCACGAGACCGAACACCTTCGTGTTGTCGATCGTGCCCTTGAACGCCTTCGCATCTGCACCGTCGGCGAACAGCATCACGTCGCCGCCGCCGTGCGTTTCCGACCCGGCGCTGCCCATCCGCACGCCGACTTCCTGCAGATACGCATCGTTCGTCGCGGTGGCCGAATCGACCGACGCGCGCACGTTCGGCCGGTTCGCGCCGTTGCCGAACACCAGCGTCGTGTAGGTATTGCCGTCGGCGTCCTTGCTCGGCTGGCCGTCGCGATAGTTGCGGCTGATGTCGAGAATCGGGTTGCCGCGCTTCGAATAGCCGTTGATCGTCATCGTGTGGTCGTGGTCGGCCGTCACGACGATCAGCGTGTTCGACAGGTCGACCTTCGACAGCGCGACGCGGATCGCTTCGTCGAATGCCGCCGTGTCCTCGAGCGCGCGCTTCGCGTTGGTGCCGTGCAGCGCGTGATCGATCCGGCCGCCTTCGACCATCAGGAAATAGCCGTTCGAATTCTTCGACAGCACGTCGATCGCCTTCGACGTCATCTCGGCAAGGCTCGGCTGCGACTGCCCTTCGCCCTTGCCCGCGACGCGGTCCAGTTCGTACTCGAGATGGCTCGTCGAACTGAACAGGCCGACCAGCTTGCCGTTGCCGGCCTGCGCGAGCTGATCCTTCGTCGCGACGACCGAGTAGCCCTTCGCCTTCATCTCGTTGAGCAGGTTGCGCCCGTCCGCGCGGCCGCGCTTGTTGGCCACCGGATCGAACGGCGTCCAGTGGTTGCGGCCGCCGCCCATCAGCACGTCGACGCCGTCGCCGAGCGCCGCGTTGTAGCCCGCGCCGCCCGGCGCCGCCTGCGCGGCGATATCGTATTGCGCGTCGCGATGGCAGATGTGCGAATAGGTCGCGGCAGGCGTCGCGTGCGTGAGCTCGGTCGTCGTGATCGCGCCGACCGCCTTGCCGCGCGCCTTCGCCAGTTCCAGCAGCGTCGCGACCGGCTGGCCGTTGCCCGGCGCGCAGTTGTTGACCGTCTTGTTGCCGTTCGCGTCGCTGCCCGGTGCAACCGCGCGCGTGTCGGACGACATCGACAGCACTTCGTTGTTCATCTTCACGCCGGTCATGTACGCGGCCATCGACGGCGCGCTGTCGGTCGTCTGCGCGTCGTTCGAGAAGGTCTTGATGCGCGCGGTGCGCGCCAGCTTCTCCATCGTCAGTTGTCCCGACTCACCGACCTTGTAGATCCGGCTCGCCGTCACGGTCGTCGGCCCCATGCCGTCGCCGAGAAAGAAAATCACGTTCTTCGCCTGGCCGGCGGCCTGCGCCGCGCCGCATGCGAAACCCGCGACGGCCAGCGCCGCCGCGATGCACTTGATGGTCGACATCCTGTATTCCCCTGTACCCGTGTTGTCGGCGCTCACAGCTGCACCGCGTTGCGCACCAGCTCGAAGACCTTGTTGTTCTCGATCACGCCGTGGAACGCATCCGCGCCGCGGCCGATCGCGCCGAGGAACACATCGGTGCCGCCGTGCGTCTCGTTGCCCTTGTCCATTCGCACGACCGCCTCCTGGCGATAGTCGTCGGCGCCCGTCACCGCGTCGGTGAGCGCGGTGCCCGCGCGGCTGCCCTGCACGCGGTTCTCGCCGTTGCCGAAGCCGATGATCGTGTACGGCGCGCCGTCCGCGTCCTTCGCGACCGCGCCCGTCTGGTAGTTGCGCAGCACGCCCAGCACGCCGGCCTTGCCCGCTTCGGTCTTGCCGGTGCGCGCCGCATAACCGTTCAGCACCAGCGTGTGGTCGTGGTCGGCCGTGACGACGATCAGCGTGTTCTTCAGGTCGGGATCGGTCTTGCGCACCTTGTCGAGCGTGGCCTTGATCGCGTTGTCGAACGCGACCGTGTCCTGCAGCGCGCGCTTCGCATTGGTGTCGTGCAGCGCGTGGTCGATCCGGCCGCCTTCGACCATCAGGAAATAGCCGTTCGGATTCTTCTGCAGCACGTCGAGCGCGCGCGTCGCCATGTCGGTGAGGCTCGGCTCCTTCGTCGCGCCGCGATCGAGGTCGTAGCTCATGTGGCTCGACGAGAACAGGCCGACCAGCTTGCCGCTCTTCGTCGCATCGGCGGCCAGCAGGTCGTCGCGGTTCTGCGCGAACGCATAGCCCTTCGCCTTCAGTTCGTTGACGAGGTTGCGGCCGTCGGTGCGCTTGCCGCCGCCGTCCTTCGGCACGAAGAATTGCGTGCCGCCGCCGAGCACGACGTCGACGCCGTCGCCGAGCGCACCGTTGTAGCCCGCGCCGCCCGGCACGAGCTGCGCCGCGATGTCGTTCTCGGCGTCGCGATGGCACACGTGCGCGTAGGTCGCGGCGGGCGTGGCGTGCGTGACGCGCGTGGTCGTCACGACACCGGTGGCCATGCCCTTCGCCTTCGCGATCTCGAGCAGCGTCGTCGCCGATTTGCCGTTGTTCGCGCCGCAATTGCCGGTCAGGCTCGCGCTCGGCTCGATCGCCTTCGTGTCGGGCGACATCGAGATCACTTCGTTGTTGGTCTTCACGCCGGTCATGTACGCCGACATCGACGGCGCGCTGTCCGTCACCTGCGCATCGTTCGAATAGGTCTTCACGAACGCGGTTTCCGGCAGCGTATCGATCGTGAGCGCGCCGTCTTCACCGACGCCGTAGATGCGTGCGGCCGTCAGCGTCGTCATCCCCATGCCGTCGCCGAGGAAGAAGATCACGTTGCGCGCGGCCGTCTGAACGGGCGGCTGGGTGGGCGACGTACTGGTCGGGCCGTCATCGCTGCCGCATCCGGCGAGCGCAAAGGCGCCCGCGCACAGCAGCGCCGCCGTTTTGATTCGATTCATATTGCCGGTTCTCCCCGCCGTTGATGCTTTCGAAATGAAAGGCGATGGTAGGAACCCGATGTGACGGCAATGTGAATGGAAACTGGAAGGTGTCGAATGAATTATGAAAGGTTGCGGCGAGGCGCCACAACCGAGCGCCGCGCGTGCTGCGGCGTCATTCCGCGTGTTCGGCGGCGATGTTGCGCACGGTCACGATGCGCGCAGGCGGAATGTTCGCCCAGACGATCCGGCTGCCGCAGGCGACAAATGCCGGATCGCCCAGCGGATGCCGCCCGGGCGGCCGCAGGTCGTACGTGAACTGGATCATCACGCCGTCGGCGGACAACACGCCATGGCACTGGCCGACGATCGCCGTCACGTCCTGGCGCGGCAGCGTGCGCAGCGGCAGGCACGACACGATCGCGTCGACGCGCGCGTCGGGCGGCAGCAGGCGTTCGAGCTGCCGCGCGTCGCCCGACACGATCGAGATGCCCGGAAAACGTCGCCGCAGATGCTGGACGAACGCGGGCGAACGCTCGACCACGACGAGCCGCCGTGGCGCGACGCCGCGTTCGAGCAAGGCCGCGGTGATCGCGCCGGTGCCGCCGCCGAGCTCGACGACCAGCCCGTCACCGTCCGGCACCGCGTCGGCCATCTCGCGCGCCAGCTGCCGCGAACTCGGGCACAACGCGCCCACCGCGGCCGGACGGCCGACCCACTCGCGCACGAACAGTGCCGACACACGCCACGCGTTCGGCCAGATCATGGGCGGCCCTTGAGCGATTGCGCCGCCGGCAACGACGCGCCGAAGACTTCATGGAACAGGACTACGGCGACACGGGGCTTTGGCATGCGCATCCTCCTGGACGAATCGGTCCGTCGCAGGAAGCGCGACGATCAAATCGATTCTAGGAAACGCAAACTTAAGGCGACGTGAAGATTGACCCTGATTCCCCTGATCAATTCGTACCGGATCAACGGCCGACGCCCGCCCCGCGCGCGGCCCGTCTCACCGCAGGTTGGTTCTCGCCAGCTCGACGATCTCGTCGCCGCGCCCGCTGAGGATCGCGCGCAGCATGAACAGGCTGAAGCCCTTCGCATGCGCGAGTTCGATCTTCGGCGGCATCGCGAGCTCGTACTTCGACGTGACGACGTCGACGACGGCCGGCCCGTCATGCGCGAACGCCATGCGCAGCGCTTCCTCGACGTTCTCCGAGTGCTCGACCCGCACGCTGAAGATGCCCGCGCCCTTCGCGATCGCCGCGAAATCGGTCGGGCTCAGGTCGACGTTCGTGTCCAGATAACCGGCCGCCTTCAGCTCCATCGACACGAAGCCGAGCAGGCTGTTGTTGTACACGACGATCTTGACCGGCAGCTTGAGCTGGCGTGCGGTGAGCAGGTCGCCGAGCAGCATCGACAGCCCGCCGTCGCCGGACAGCGACACCACCTGCCGCCCCGGATGCGCGCCCTGCACACCGAGCGCCTGCGGCATCGCGTTCGCCATCGAGCCGTGATTGAACGAACCGTGCAGTTGCCGCTTGCCGTTCATCGTCAGGTAGCGCGCGGCCCACAGCGTCGGCGTGCCGACGTCGGCCGTGAAGATCGCGTCCTCCGCCGCGACTTCGTCGACGATCTTCGTCAGGTATTGCGGATGAATCGCGCGGCCCGGCGGCTCGGCCACCGCGAGATCGTCGAGCCCCTTGCGCGCGGCCGCGTAGTGCTTCAGCGCATTCTCGAGGAAACGCCGCTGCGTCTTGCGCGTCAGGCGCGGCAGCAGCGCCGCGATCGTTTCCTTCACGGTGCCGACGAGGCCGAGCGCGAGCGGTGCGCGATGGCCGAGCTGCGAGCCTTTCCAGTCGATCTGCGCGATCTTCGCGTTCGACGGATAGAACGGCCGGTACGGGAAATCCGTGCCGAGCATCAGCAGCGTGTCGCACGATTCCATCGCGTGATAGCCCGAGCTGAAGCCGATCAGCCCCGTCATCCCGACGTCGAACGGGTTGTCCCATTCGACGAACTGCTTGCCGCGCAGCGCATGCACGACCGGCGCGCCGAGCGTGTCGGCCAGCGCGACGACCTCGTCGTGCGCGCCCTGCGTGCCGCTGCCGCACAGCAGCGTGACCGCGTCGGACGCGTTGAGCAGCGCCGCGAGCCGGTCGAGATCGGCGTCGGCCGGCAGGATCGACGGCGGCGCCGATTCGCTCCATGCCGGCGCTTCGTCCGGGCCGTCGCCCAGCGCGATGTCGCCCGGCAGCACGATCACCGCGACGCCGCGTTCGTCGATCGCGGTGCGCATCGCGCGCGCGAGCACGCGCGGGAACTGCGATGCGTTCGTCACGAGTTCGGCGAAATGGCTGCACTCGCGGAACAGCTCCTGCGGATGCGTTTCCTGGAAGTAGCCGAGGCCGATCTCGGTCGACGGGATGTGCGCGGCGATCGCGAGCACCGGCTGATGATTGCGGTGGCAGTCGTAGAGGCCGTTGATCAGGTGCAGGTTGCCGGGGCCGCAACTGCCCGCGCACACCGCGAGCCGCCCGGTCGACGCGGCATCCGCGCCGGCCGCGAACGCGGCGCTTTCCTCGTGCCGCGTATGCATCCAGCGGATCGAGCCGATCTGGCTCAAGCTGAACGACAGGCCGTTCAGGCTGTCGCCCGTCACGCCCCAGATACGCTCGACGCCCGCTGCCGCCAGCGTCTTCGCCAGGTATTCCGCCATCGTCTGTCTAGCCATCATGCCCTCGCTCGTTGATTGGTCGTCACACGATTGATCCGGCAACGGCGGCCGCCGTTGCCGCTGACGGGACGAGCATACGCGATCGTCCCGCGCGGCGTCGTGACGATGCAAGCGCCCCGCACGCCGCCGCGGCAGCGATCCGTCGTGCCGCACGCGGCCCCTTTCGACGGCGTCGGGCAATCGTCGGCGCTTTGTCATGGTTCCGACTGCAGCCGACAGCCGGAAACCGGGCAGGCGCGCCTGCGGCTCCCCGCTCAGCTCCAGTCGGATGCCGCCTCGTCCGGATCGACGAGCGTCAGTCCGGACGCCGGCAACGGCAGCGCGGTCTTGTAGCGCACCTGCTTCAGCGCGAAGCTCGACCGGATGTTCGATACGCCGGGGATCGTCGTCAGGCGCTCGATGATGAAACGCTCGAGCGTGCGCATGTCGGGCATCACGACGCGCAGCAGGTAGTCGGCGTCGCCCGACATCAGGTAGCACTCCATCACCTCGGGCCGCTGCGAGATCGCTTCCTCGAAGCGCTGCAGCGCGTCCTCGACCTGCTTCTCGAGGCTGACCTGGATGAACACGTTGATCCGCAGCCCGAGCGGCTCGGGGTCGAGCAGCGTGACCTGCTGCCGGAACAACCCGAGCTTCTCCAGCGCGCGCACGCGGTTGAAGCACGGCGTGGCCGACAGGTTCACCGCACGCGCGAGTTCCGCGTTCGTGATCCGCGCGTTCTGCTGCAGCTGGTTCAGGATGCCGATGTCGATGCGGTCGAGCCGCCGCGGGTTTGAACTCATGGTCGAAATATTCCGGAAGAGTGGCCACAACCGGAATATTTACACTATCGGCGCGCGAAATCCCAATGAAATCAGACGCATATTTTGCGGATCGGCGGGTAGCATGATCCGACCGATTGCCACTGATGCGCGCCGCTCTGAACCGGCGCGCGGGAGACCTGCGATGACGGACCTGTCGAACGGTATCGACGCCACGCGGCGCGCGGGCGGCGCTCACGCCGACGCCGACCCTGAAGAAACCGCCGAATGGCTGGAGGCGCTCGACGCCGTCGTCGCGCACGTCGGCAAGGAGCGCGCCCAGTACCTGCTCGGCCGGCTCGCCGCGCATGCGCACACCCGCGGGCTCGCGGCGCCGCGCGGCCCGGTCACGCCGTACGTGAACACGATCGCCGCGCACGAGCAGCCGCCCTATCCGGGCGACGCCGATCTCGAGGAACGGCTGTCCGCCGCGCTGCGCTGGAACGCGCTCGCGATGGTCGTGCGCGCGAACCGTGCGTACGGCGAGCTCGGCGGCCACATCGCGAGCTACGCGTCGGCATCCGACCTGTTCGAAGTCGGCTTCAACCACTTCTTCCGCGCGGCGCCGGCCGGCGCGGGCGATGAAAGCGGCCCGGGCGGCGATCTCGTGTACTTCCAGCCGCATTCGTCGCCGGGCGTCTATGCACGTGCGTATCTCGAAGGTTTTCTCGGCGAGGATCACCTCACGCACTATCGCCGTGAAATCACCGGGCCCGGGCTGTGCTCGTATCCGCACCCGTGGCTGATGCCCGATTTCTGGCAGTTCCCGACCGGCTCGATGGGCATCGGCCCGATCAACGCGATCTACCAGGCGCGCTTCATGCGCTACCTGCAGCATCGCGGCCTCGCGAACACCGCGGGCCGCACCGTGTGGGGCTTCTTCGGCGACGGCGAGATGGACGAACCCGAATCGCTCGGCGCGCTGTCGCTTGCCGCGCGCGAGGGGCTCGACAACCTCGTGTTCGTGATCAACTGCAACCTGCAGCGGCTCGACGGCCCGGTGCGCGGCAACGGCCGCGTGATCGACGAACTCGAGGCGCAATTCGCGGGTGCCGGCTGGAACACGATCAAGGTGCTGTGGGGCTCCGACTGGGATCCGCTGTTCGCGCGCGACCACGCCGGCGCACTCGCACGCGCATTCGCCGATACCGTCGACGGGCAGTTCCAGACCTTCTCCGCGAACGACGGCGCATACAACCGCGCGCGCTTCTTCAGCCAGGACCCTGCGCTCGAAGCGCTCGCCGCGCAGCTCACCGACGCGGAGATCGACCGCCTGCGCCGCGGCGGCCACGACGCGCGCAAGCTGCACGCCGCGTATGCGCGTGCGCTCGCGCACCGCGGCCAGCCGACGGTGATCCTCGCGAAGACGATGAAGGGATACGGGATGGGTGCGGCCGGCCAGGGCCGGATGACGACCCATCAGCAGAAGAAGCTCGACGTCGACGATCTGAAGGCGTTTCGCGACCGCTTCCGGTTGCCGCTGTCGGACAGCGACGTCGAGCAGTTGACGTTTTACAAGCCAGCGGAAGACAGCCCGGAAATGCGTTACCTGCATGCCCGCCGGGCTGCCCTGGGAGGCTATCTGCCCAGAAGGCGGATGGCGGCATCGAAGGGGCTGACCGTCCCTTCGATGCCGGCCTGGGGTGCGTTCGCGCTGGATGCGGCCGGCCGCGAGATGTCGACGACGATGGCACTCGTGCGCATGCTCGCCGCGCTGATCAAGGATCGCGAGCTCGGCCCGCGCGTCGTGCCGATCGTCGCCGACGAAGCGCGCACGTTCGGCATGGCCAGCCTGTTCCGGCAGGTCGGCATCTACTCGCCGCTCGGCCAGCGCTACGAGCCGGAGGATCTCGGCTCGATGCTCTATTACCGCGAGGACACGCGCGGCCAGATTCTCGAGGAAGGCATTTCGGAAGCGGGTGCGATCTCGTCGTGGATCGCCGCCGCGACGTCGTACAGCGTGCACGACCTGCCGATGCTGCCGTTCTACATCTACTACTCGATGTTCGGCTTCCAGCGCATCGGCGACCTGATCTGGGCCGCCGCCGACCAGCGCGCGCGCGGCTTCCTCGTCGGCGCGACGTCCGGGCGCACGACGCTCGGCGGCGAAGGGTTGCAGCACCAGGACGGCAGCAGCCATCTCGCCGCATCGACGATTCCGAACTGCCGTGCGTACGATCCCGCATTCGCATACGAAGTCGCGACGATCGTCGATGCCGGCATGCGCGAGATGGTCGAGCAGCAGCGCGACGTGTTCTATTACGTGACGGTGACGAACGAGAACTACGCGCAGCCGTCGATGCCCGGCGGCGATGCGCAAGCCTTGCGCGAAGGCATCCTGAACGGGATGTATCCGCTGGCGGCGGAATCGCATGCGACGGCGCGGGTGCAATTGCTCGGCGCGGGCGCGATCCTCGGCGAAGTCATCGCCGCGCAACGCATGCTGAAGGAAGACTGGGGCATCGATGCGGCCGTGTGGAGCGTCACGAGCTTCACCGAACTGCAGCGCGACGGGATGGAGGCCGAGCGTCGCGCGCGGCTCGACGACGACCACCCGCACGCCATGCCGTATGTCACCGGCGCGCTCGCCGCGACGCGCGGGCCCGTGATCGCCGCGACCGACTATGTGCGCGCGGTGCCCGAACTGATCCGCGCGTACGTACCGCGTCGCTACGTGACGCTGGGGACCGACGGATTCGGCCGCAGCGACACGCGCGACGCGCTGCGCGCGTTCTTCGAGGTCGATCGTGCAAGCATCGTGCTCGCGGCGCTGAAGGCGCTGGCGGACGAGCACGAGATCGCCCCGGCCATCGTGCGGGCCGCGCGCGAACGCTACCGGCACGACACATCGCCGGATACGCCGCCCTGGCAACGCTGACGCAAAAACGCCGCGCGACCTGCGCGGCGTTTTTGCATGGATCGGCCGTTGCATGTCGTGACCACCGACGGTCATTGATGCCTCGCGCTCCACACCGCCCGCCGCCGAACCGCACTACACCGGCAACGCGTGCGTCGACAGAATCTCCTTGAGCACCATGAACGAGCGCACCTGCCGCACGCCCGGCAGATAGATCAGCTGCTCCGCATGCAGCCGGTTGAAGCTCTCGTTGTCGCGCGTGCGCACCAGCATGAAGTAGTCGAACTCGCCGGTCACGACGTGGCATTCGACGCATCCCGACACCTTCTGCGCGGCCTTCTCGAACGCGGCGAACGCCTCCGGGGTCGAGCGGTCGAGCACGAAGCCGATCACGACGAGCATGCCGGCCCCGAGCGGCTTCGGGTCGAGCAGCGCGACGATCCCGCGAATCATCCCCATCTCCTTGAGCCGCTCGACGCGCCGCAGGCACGCCGGCGCGCTCAGCTTCACCTTCGCGGCGAGGCTCACGTTCGAGATCGACGCGTCCTGCTGAAGCTGCCTGAGGATCGCGCGATCGATGCGGTCGAGCGCGGGCGCCGCATCGGCCGGCGCCGCGGCATTTCTACTTAATTTCATTGCGTCACTCTCCAATTCTTCGATCCGGAATTGCTTCTACATCGCCTGATTCATTATCAACGTAGGCCGATGGTATTTATTTCGCAAGCTCATTTCGTGCGTGCTTGCCTATCATTTTTCCATCGGGAGCCCTCGTGCCGGCACTTCCCGAACGAGCTGCTTCCCGTACCCACCCCGCCTTTCCGGAGACCCGAGTCGATGAACCTGCAACGTTTCCCCCGTTATCCGCTGACGTTCGGCCCGACCCCGATCCAGCCGCTCAAGCGCCTGAGCGCGCACCTCGGCGGCAAGGTCGAGCTGTATGCGAAACGCGAGGACTGCAACAGCGGCCTCGCGTTCGGCGGCAACAAGACCCGCAAGCTCGAATACCTGATCCCCGACGCGCTTGCGCAGGGCGCCGACACGCTCGTATCGATCGGCGGCGTCCAGTCGAACCAGACGCGCCAGGTCGCGGCCGTCGCTGCGCATCTCGGGATGAAATGCGTGCTCGTGCAGGAGCACTGGGTCAACTACGACGACCCCGTGTACGACCGGGTCGGCAACATCCAGCTGTCGCGCATGATGGGCGCCGACGTGCGGCTCGTGGCGGATGGCTTCGACATCGGCATTCGCCGCAGTTGGGAAGAGGCGATGGAAAGCGTGCGGCAGGCGGGCGGCAAGCCGTATCCGGTGCCGGCCGGCTGCTCCGAGCATCCGCTCGGCGGGCTCGGCTTCGTCGGCTTCGCCGAAGAAGTGCGCGCGCAGGAAGCGCAGCTCGGTTTCAAGTTCGACTACATCGTCGTGTGCTCGGTGACGGGCAGCACGCAGGCGGGGATGGTGGTCGGCTTCGCGGCCGACGGGCGCGCGGACCGCGTGATCGGCATCGACGCGTCGGCGACCCCGGAAAAGACCCATGCGCAGATCACGCGCATCGCGCGGCATACCGCTGAAATCGTCGAACTCGGGCGCCGCATCGACGAACAGGACGTCGTGCTCGACACGCGTTATGCCGGCCCGGAATACGGCCTGCCGAACGACGGCACGCTGGAAGCGATCCGGCTGTGCGCGCGGCTCGAAGGCGTGCTGACCGATCCCGTCTATGAAGGGAAATCGATGCACGGGATGATCGACAAGGTGCGCAACGGAGAATTCGAGCCGGGGTCGAAGGTGCTGTATGCGCATCTCGGCGGGGTGCCGGCGTTGAGTGCGTATGCGGAGATTTTCCGCAACGGGTGACGCCCGGGCGATCGCGATCCGGCGCACCCGCGTGCGCGCCGTCACGGCGCCGGCCCGGTCGACTTTGTCGACATCGGGACGGCGCCGTTTCTTCGTTGTGACGCGTCCTGCGTCCTTTGGCTGCCGCCTGCCCCGTCCCATCGCGGTGCGCCGCCGCTTTCACGCCCTCCCCCAGCCGCTTCGCACGCGGCATCCCCCGTTTCCTCCACGCTGACCACCGCCTGCATCGGACGGGACTTGTCCGTCAAAAAAAATTGACGATGTGACGCGCTCCCAAATCATTCGTACCTGTACCAAGCCTTACGCGTCCCATTTAGTAAGCGTTCTATTTAAATCACCTCCCTGCTTACCGAAAATTGAAACAGTTGAGTCGATTGCAACGTTTCGCAAGCATTCGCCCGCAATAGCAAGGCCAGAACCGCCGCTGCACGCGCGCAACCGGCCGACAAATCAGGCGCCGTCGTCGTCCATCGATTGCCCATCCCATGCACTGCAAGACCGCCGCCCCTCGGCCCGACCCGAGGGTGGCAGCGCATCGCCATCGAAAACGCACGACGCACCGCCCATCCGACCAATCGAAAGGGGCAGGGGTATATGGATACGCCATTCGAAATCCGGCAAGCACAGGTGTCGCCCATCGCGGGGGGATCGTTCGCACGCGTGTCCGACGTCGCGCTGATCTCGATCGGCGCACTGGCCGCGGCGCTGGTGCTGCCCGATACGGGCACCGACCGCTCGCCCGAACTGGCTGCCGTTGCCTGCGCGGCGACGTTCGCGCTGATGCTGTTCCCCGCGTTCGGCATCTACCGGATGCCGGACGGACGGCCGAAACGCCGCGCGGCGTTCCGCACCGCACTCGCGTGGCTGCTCGCGCAAGGCTGCGCCGCGCTCGTGATGCGCACGCTGGCGCCCGAGTCGAGCATTCCGGCGAACTGGTACCTGGTCTGGACGGCCGCAAGCGGCGCCGCGCTCTGCGTGTCGCGGCTCGTCGCCGGTCGCACGCTCGGGCGGATCGGGCATCCGCCCGCGGGCGGCTACCCGGTCGCGATCGTCGGCACCGGCGCCCATTGCGACGCGGTGCGCGACCGGATCGCGCGGATGCCGTCGGCAGGATTCCGCGCCGCCGCCACATTCGATCCCGACCATGCTCGCCCCGATGGCCGCGCCGACGTCCCGCACTTCGATGCGCTTGACGCGTTCGCGCAGCACGTACGCGCGCACGCGATTCCCGAGGTCTGGCTCGCGCTGCCGATCGGCGACACGCGCACCGTGATGGCCGTGATCGATGCGTTCCGCAACGATCTCGTCAACATCCGGCTCATGCCCGACGTCAGCACGATGACGATGTTCGACGGCGGCATGGTCGACCTCGTCGGCGCGCCGGCGATCAATCTCGTCGCGTCGCCGTTGTCGTCCCGCGCACTGCTTCAGAAGGCCGTTTTCGATCGCCTGTTCGCGGCCGCGGTGCTGATCGGCACGGCGCCGCTGCTGCTCGCGATCGCGGCGGCGGTGCGGCTCTCGTCGAAGGGCCCTGCGTTGTTCCGGCAGCAGCGCCAGGGCGCGAACGGCAACACCTTCACGATCCTCAAGTTCCGCACGATGCGGCTGCACGACGACGGCCATGAAGTGCGGCAGGCCACGCGCGGCGATCCCCGCGTCACGCGCATCGGCGCATTCCTGCGCCGCACGAGCCTCGACGAACTGCCGCAGTTCGTCAACGTGCTGCGCGGCGAGATGTCCGTCGTCGGGCCGCGCCCGCACGCGCTCCAGCACGACAACCTGTATCAGCCGATCGTCGACGGCTACATCCACCGCTATCGCGTGAAGCCGGGCATCACGGGCTGGGCGCAGATCAACGGGTTGCGCGGCGAAACCGACTCGATCGAGAAAATGCAGCGCCGCGTCGAGGCCGATCTCCATTACCTGCGCAACTGGTCGTTCTCGCTCGACATGCGGATCGTCTCGGCCACCGTTCTGCGCGGCTGGGTGCATCACAACGCGTACTGACCTGCACGCAACGCGCGCCTTTCGAAGCGACGCCCATCACTAAGGATAACTGATGACAAACCCGACACCCGAGCGATCCGATACCGCCCATCCGCGTTGCATGCGTTTGCTGCTGGCCATGGCCGCGAGCGTCACGCTGTCGGCCTGCGTTCTCGCGCCCGGCATGCGGATGAGCCCGCCGTCCGACACGACAGACGCGCACGCCGCCAGCGGTGCCCCCGCGTTCCGGATCACGCCGATCGATGCCGGCCTGATTCGCGAACTCGATGCGCAATCGGCGAGCTGGCAAGCCGGGCAGTCCGATCGGCTTGCCGCATCGCCCGGCCCATACCGGATCGGCCCCGGCGACGTATTGCAGATCACCGTGTGGGACCACCCCGAACTCGCGGCGTCGCAAGGCCCCGCGCCGCAGAACGCGCCGCGCGCGGCGGATCCGGCATCCGGCTTCGTCGTCGATCCGAAAGGCAACGTGTCGTTCCCGTTCGCGGGCGCCGTGCACGTCGCGGGGTTGACCGCCGACGCCGCGCAGGCGCGGATCGTCGCCGCGCTGTCGCGCGTGTATCGCGGCCCGCAGGTGACGTTGCGCGTCGCGTCGTTCCGCTCGCAGCAGGTCTACATCGACGGCGAGGTTCGCACGCCGGGCGCCCAGCCCGTCAACGACGTACCGATGACGCTGTACGAGGCGCTGGGCCGCTCGGGCGGCCTCAGTCCGGCCGCCGACCAGAGCCGCATGACGCTGGTGCGCGACGGCGTGACCTATCCGCTCGACCTGAGCCGGATGCTGCGCAACGGCCGCAATCCGGCCGACGTCGTACTCGCCGCCGGCGATCTTCTTCACGTGCCGGCCCGCAGCGACTACGGCGTGTACGTGATGGGCGAAGTCAACAAGCCGTCGCTCGCGGTGCCGCTGCGCGACGGGCGCCTGACGCTGTCCGACGCGCTGTCCCAGGCCGGCAGCGTGAACGCCGGCACGGCCGACGCGGCCCAGATGTTCGTGATCCGCGGCTCGGGCACGGACAGCCCGCAAGTGTTCCACCTCGACGCGCGCTCGCCGGTGTCGATGGTGCTCGCGAACGAGTTCGAGCTGCAGCCGAAAGACATCGTCTATGTCGACGGCAACGGCCTCGTGCGCTTCAGCCGCGTGCTCAGCCTGCTGCTGCCGGGCGTCAATACCAGCGCCACCGCGGCGCTTGCCGTCAAATGAGCGCGATCTCCACGCTGCTCGTCGTGTGCATCGGCAACGTCTGCCGCAGCCCGATTGCCGAAGCGCTGTTGCGCGCGCGGCTGCCGGGCGTCGACGTGCAATCGGCAGGCCTCGGCCCGCGCGACGGCCAGCCGGCCGATCCGCATGCGGTCGACCTGATGCGCGAGCGCGGCCTCGACATCGCCGCGCACCGCGCGCGCCGCGTGCCACCCGGGCTCGCGATGCGCGCCGACCTGATCCTGACGATGGACGCCGACCAGCAACAGCGGCTCGAACGCCGTCTGCCGGCGATGCGCGGCCGCGTGTTCCTGCTCGGCATGCCCGATCCGTCCACCGGCCGTGCGCAAGGCTTCGACATCCCCGATCCCTACCTCGGCCCGCGCGCGTCGTTCGAGCACAGCCTGCAGCTCATCGAATGCGGCGTCGACGCATGGTGCGCGCGCATCGCACCGGCCGCCCCTCCCACGCTTGCCCTTTCCGATTCGAACCGATGACATCCACACCTTCCCACGAGCGTGCGCACGACCGCGACGCCGAACTCGATCTCGCCGGCGCGATCGACGTGCTCGTTTCCCGGCGCTGGCTGATCGCCGCCGTCACCGCAGCCTGCATGGGTGCGGGCACGCTGTACGCGTTCCTCGCACCGCGCCAGTACCAGGCGGACATCATGGTGCAGGTCGAGGACAGCGGCGACACGTCGGCCGCCAAGAGCGCACTCGGCGACGTGTCGTCGCTGTTCGACATCAAGTCGAGCGCCGCGGCCGAAGCGCAGATTCTCGCGTCGCGGCTCGTCGTCACGCGTGCGGTCGACGAGCTGCGCAGCTACATCGTCGTGCAGCCGAAGCGCTTCCCGGTCGTCGGCGAATTCGTGTCGCGCTTCAACACGGGAATCGCACGCCCCGGCCTGCTGGGCATCGGCGGCTATGCGTGGGGCGCCGAGCGCGCCGACCTGGCGCGCTTCGACGTGCCGAAACCGCTGGAGGGCGAGCGTTTCGAACTCGCGCTGCTCGACGGCGGACGCTACCGTCTGACAGGCGGCGCACTGAGCGCGCCGGTCATGGGCACGATCGGTCGTCCCGAGACGATTCCGACCACGTACGGCCCGATCGCCGTAGACGTCACCCGCATCGATGCGCATCCGGGCACCCGCTTCACGCTCGTGCGCGAATCGCGTGCCGGCACGATCGACGCGCTGCGCCGCGGGCTCGACGTCCAGGAAAAGATCAAGCAATCGGGCGTGATCGTCGCGACGCTGCGCGGCGCCGACCCGCAGCACGCGCAGGCTCAGTTGCAGGCCGTCGCGAGCCACTACGTGCGCCAGCACATCGAGCGCAAGTCCGCCGACGCCGCGCAATCGCTCGCGTTCCTCAACGCGCAGTTGCCGGTGCTCAAGAAGCAGTTGCAGGACGCCGAACAGCGCTACACCGACATGCGCAACGCGAACGGCGCGATCGACCTCGATGAGGAAGCGAAGCTGATGCTCCAGCAATCGGCCGATGCGAAAACGCGCCGGCTCGAACTGGAGCAGAAGCGCGACGCGATGAATGCGCGCTTCGCGCCGGGTCATCCCGACATGATCGCGCTCGACGCGCAGATTGCGACGCTCGCGCGCGAACAGCAGTCGTTCGAACGTCAGGTCGGCCGCCTGCCCGACCTGCAGCAGAACGCCGTGCGCCTGATGCTCGACGTGAAGGTCGACACCGATCTCTACACGGCGCTGCTCGCCAACGCGCAGCAGCTCGAACTGGTCAAGGCCGGCAAGACCGGCAGCGTCCGGCTCGTCGACACGCCCATCGCACCCGAAGACCCGGTGCGCCCGAACCGGCCCGTCGTGATCGCGGCCGCCGCGCTGCTCGGTTTCGCGCTCGGCGTCGCGCTCGCGTTCGTGCGCGACTATCTGTTCGGCGGCGTGCGCAGCGCCGACGAGATCGAGCGGCCGCTCGGCATCGACGTCTATGCGACCGTTCCGGCATCGTCCGGCCAGCGACAGGTCGCCCGGCGCAGCGCGCAACGGCTGCCGGGGCCGCACCTGCTGAGCGTGCTCCACCCGCACGACCCGGCGGTCGAGAGCCTGCGCAGCCTGCGCACCGCGCTGCGCTTCGCGATGCAGCGCGCGCGCAACAACGTGCTGCTGCTGACGGGCCCCGTGCCCGGCGCCGGCAAGTCGTTCGTTGCGTCGAACTTCGCGGCGCTGCTGGCCGCCAACGGCGAGCGCGTGCTGCTCGTCGACGGCGACCTGCGCCGCGGCTACCTGCACGATGCGCTCGGCGTCGGGCGCGAGCCGGGCCTTGGCGACCTGCTGTCCGGCACCGCGACGCCGGACGAGGCGATCCGTCGCGACGTGATCCCCAACCTCGACTTCATCCCGACCGGCACCATCCCCGAACACCCGTCGGAACTGCTCGTCGACGAGCGTGTCGGCGCGCTGCTCGACACGCTGTCGGCCCGCTACGACCGCGTCGTGATCGATACCGCGCCGATCCTCGCCGTCACCGACGCCGTCGTGCTCGGCCGCCATGCGGGCACCGTGCTGCTCGCGGCCCGCGCCGCGTCGACGCGTGTGGCCGAACTCGGCGAGGCGATCCGGCGTCTCGCGCACAACGGCGTCGATGCGAGCGGCGTGCTGCTCAACGGCGTCGATCCACGCTCGGGCCGCTACGGTTCGCGCTACGGCGCGTATCGCTACACCGAGTATCGCTACACGCCACCGCGTCGCGGCGTGACGTCGTCGATCGGACAGTCGCTGCGCTCGCTCGTCGCGCGCTTCCGGCGAGGAGCACCGCGATGAACGATCTCCGACACCTCGAACGCCGGGCCGCTGGTGAAGCAACGCGCCCCGCCGCATCGCCAGCGGCCGGCACATCCGTCCCGTCGCGCGCGCCCCGCATTCGACCGCTTCGTGTCGCACTCGTCGTCGAGGCGGCGGGCGGCGGCGTGGCCGTCCACCTTGCCGACCTGATCGACGGACTGAGCAAAACCGGCGGCGTCGAACTTCACCTGATCGTGCCGCGCGGCCCGCGCTTCGACGGCACGATCCTCGATACGCGCGTGCTGTCGCTGTGCGCAAGCGTGTACCAGGTACCCATGTATCGCGCCCTCGGCTGGCACGACGCATGGGCCGTCGCGCACGTATACCGATGCCTGCTGCGGATTCGCCCCGACATCGTGCACAGCCACAGTTCGAAGGCCGGCGCAGTCGCACGTCTGTGCATCGGCCCGTGGCGGCACGTGTACACCCCGCACGCGATCTACACGCTCAACCCGACCCTGGGCAGCCTGCAACGCCGCGTGTACGGCACGATCGAAGCGTTGCTCGGCCACTTCCGCTCGCACCGGATCGTCGCCGTCTCGCGCGACGAAGCGCGGCATCTGCACGACGCGCTCGGCATCCCCGCACATCGCGTCGCAACGATCTGCAACGGTGTCGCGGCGCCCGCGACGCTGCCGCGCCGCACCGCGCGGCAGGCGCTGGGCCTCCCGGACGACGCGATCGTCGTCGGCTTCGTCGGGCGCCTCAGCCACCAGAAAGGCGTCGACCGGCTCGTGCGGATCGCGCGCGGCGTCTATCGCCAGTGCGGCCTCGACGTGCGTTTCGCCGCGATCGGCCCCGGCGACTTCGCGGCCGCGGCCGGCCCCGAGGCCGACGACGTGCCGCCCAATCTTCACGTCGTCGGCCCGGTCGATCGCGCCAGCCGCTATTTCTCCGCATTCGACCTGTTCGCGCTGCCGAGCCGCTATGAAGGGTTTCCTTACGTGTGCCTCGAAGCGATGGCCGCCCGGGTGCCGATCGTCGCATCGCGCGTCGCGGGCGTGACCGAACTGGTCGAAGGACACGCCATCGGCGAAGTCGTGCCGAACGACGACGACACGACGCAATTCGCCCGCACCGTCGTCGCGCTCGCCCGCGACGCAGCGCGACGTGACGCCATGCGCGACCACTGCGCGGCGACGCTCGACCATTTCTCCGCCGCGACGATGGTCCGGCGCACGCACGACCTGTATCGCGTGCTCGTTCAAGGACACCTCGCATGACTTCCTCTCCCCACGTCGCGCTGCTGCACGCGTACAGCGCCGGAAACGCCGGCGACGGCCTGCTGGTCGACCTGTCCGTCTCGCTGCTGCGGGAGGCCTTCGGCGACGCGACACGCGTGTCGATCGTCGCCGCCGATCCCGCGTCGTTTGCCGGCCACGACGACGTGCGCCCGGCCCCCGTGCTCGCCGGTAGCGGCTGGCGCCGGCTGGCCGCCGCTGCCGGCGCCGCGCTGCACGTCCACACGAACCGCGGGCTGCGCCCGCTCGGCCACCTGCTCGAGCAGGCCGACCTGATCGTCGGCGTCGGCGGCGGCTACCTGCGCGCGCGCAATCCGCTCGAGGCGCTCAAGCTCGAAGCCGGGCACCTGCTGCAGATGCGCGCCGCGCACGCGTCGGGCAAGCCGGCCGTGTATCTGCCGCAAAGCATCGGGCCCACGCTGTCGGCAGGCCCGGTCGGCGCGCACCTGCGCGCGCTGCTTGCCGCGTTCGACACGGTGTTCGTGCGTGACGACCGTTCCGCGGCCTTCCTTGCCGAGAATCCGAATACGCGGCGCGCCCCCGATCTCGCGGTCCTCGATTTCGAACATCGCCGCGACGCGATCCTGCAACGCGCGGCGCGCACGGATGGCGACGTGCGGCACGTGGCGTTCGTGCTGCGCCGCGCGCCCGCATGGTCCGCCGCGCAACGCGCGCGCTACGACGCGTCGATCCGGCAGCTCGTCGAACAGGCGAGCGCATCATGCCGCGTAAGCTTCGCGGTGCAGAGCACCGGACGCGGCAACGACGATCTCGCGTACTACCAGCGTCTCGGCATCCGCGATGCACTGGTACCGCTCAGGACGCTGCTCGAGCACGACCGGCCCGACGTCACGGTGTCGGTGCGGCTGCACGGCGCGCTCGAATCGATCCTGCATGGCGTGCCGGCATTCCACGTCAGCTACGAGCGCAAGGGCTTCGGCGCCTATGCGGACTTGCGGCTCGACGACTGGGTCGTCAACGGCGCGCACTTCGATCCCGCGTCCGTCGCCGACACGATCTTCGCGCCCGGCGCGACAGCCGCGTTCTGGGACGCCGCGCAAACCGGCTTCGCCCGCATTCGCGCGGCCCGCCTGCGCGTGATCGATACGCTGCGCGCCGCGCTCGGTACCGGCACGGGTGAACGATGCTGACGCGCCTGTTCCTGCGGATCTCGGCACTCGGCCTGAAATTCGCGCTCGCGATCGTCGTCGCGCGCACGCTCGGCTTCGACGCGATCGCCGCGTACGGGCTGGCGGTCGCCGCGTCGGTGATCGCGTCGAAAGTGCTGGGACTCGGCTTCAGCCCCGAACTCAACCGGCGCCTGAGCGAGGCCAACCCGCTTCCGGCCATCGGCAACATGCGCCGGCTGTGCGTCGCCTATGGCGCGCTCTACCTGTTGCTTGCCATCGCGCTTGCCGTGGCGACACTGAACGATGCCCCCGCCGCGTTGCTCGCGCGGTTCGGGCTGCCGGCGCCGCTCGCGTGGAGCGTGCTGCTCGTCGCGCTGTCCGAACATGCGGCGTTCGAGGCGAACGGATGGCTGTTCTCGCTGCACCAGCCGCGTGCCGCGTCGCTGCTGCTGTTCGTGCGCACCGGCGCGTGGGCCGGTATCGCATGCGCGGGGCTGCTCACGGGCGTCGTGCCATCGATCGAAACGGTGTTCGCGATCTGGGTCGTGACCAACGTGTTTGCCGTGATCGCGTCCCTGCGCCGGATCGATGCGTTCGCGCACCGCGCGCGCGGCATCCGTTCCCCCGGAAGTGTGGTGGATTCGGGTGGCATGTTCCCGGTCTGGTTTCACGGGCTGCCTTTCTACGCGGCCGGCATACTTCTCGTGGTGCTGCAATACGCGGAACGCTTCATCGCCGGCAGCCTCGTGGACGCCGACGTGCTCGGCCAGTACGTATTCGCCTGGTCGATCGGCAATGCGGTGCAGACGATCGCGTTCGCGACGGTCGTCGCGACGGCCGGCCCGCGCTTCGTGCGTACGCTGGCCGATACGCCCGGCGCGTTTCTGCTCCAGGTTCGCCGCGCGGCGGCAGCCAGCGTGGCCGTGACGTTGCTCGCATCGGCGGCCATCGCCGTCGTGTACCGCGACCTGTTCGCCTACGCGCACGTGCCGGCGGACGCCGGCCATGCCGCGCTGCTCGCGGTGCTGCTCGCATCGTTCGTCCTGCGCGCGGCGGCAGATGTCCTGTGGACCGCGGCCATCGCGCTGCGCGGCGGCGCCGTCGTGCTGGCCGCGTTGACGGCGATCGCACTGCTGTATCCGCCGGTTGCGTTGCATCTGATCGCGCGCGGCGGCGTCATGGGCGCCGCGCTTGCCCATCTGGCAACCGGCGTCGCGGTCGCAGCGATGCTCGCGCTGAGCGTCGGACGACTCGCGCGCCGGCATCGACGCATCCTGCCCGCCACGGAGCCGCATCATGCTGGATAAGCTGCTTTGCGCGGGCCCGCGGCTCAGCCGCGGCCTGATACGCGCGATCGTCGCGTTGGCCGTGCTGGCTTACTGGGGCATCTATGCGAAAGCCGGTGCGTTTCTGCCCGAATTCATCTTCCGCGACGCGGAGAAGATCCAGAGCCAGATCGGCGGCGCCAGCACCTACGAAGGTACGTCGTTCGATGCGGTCGCACGGCTCTATGCCGCGCTCGGCGCAACCGGTACGCATCTGTTCGTCGCCGCGGTCGGCGCGCTCTGCATCGGGTGCGTACTCGGCCAGGGCAGACGCATCGGCTCGATGGCGGCCTGCATGGTGCTGCTCGCGCCGTGTGTGTTCTTCAACCTGTTCGTCGCGAGCAAGGACACGCTCGTCGTGCTGATGGCCATCGTGCTCGCGCGGATCGCGCAGCGCCGCACCGCGCTCGTCGCGATCGCGGCCGCCGTCATGCTGTACGGCGCCTATGCAGCCTTTGTACGCAGCTATTTCGCGTTGATTCCCGCGATCGCGTTCGGCGTGCTGCTGTTCCGGCAGGGTGCCTGGCCGCGCAGGATCGTGCTGATGCTGGCCGTGCTGCTGGCGATCTTCCTGCTGCCGAACGATGTGTATTACCTGCTGCAGCATCCGCGCGACATGGCGGCCGACTACCTCGCATATGGCTCGCCGTTCGGCGCTCGCACCAGTTTCAACAACCCGGCCGAACCGGTTTCGTTCGTCGCGTTCTGCGTCAACTACCTGTACGCCGTGCTACGCCTGAATCTGCCGGTGCTGTTTTCTCCCGGGCCGAAGGAAATCGCGATGCAGGTGTTCGTGTGGATCGCGCTGGCCGCCGTGTGGCGCCGTGCGCGGGGCGATGACGGTCCCGGCCGCGAGGTGCTTGCAGCCCTCGTCATCGGGCATGTCGCCGTATCGATGCTGTTCGAGCCCGATCTCGGCAGCTATACGCGTCATTTGTCGAGCGTGTCGCTGCTTTGCGCGGTGCAATTCGCGGGGGGCTCGCGCGTGGCGCGTGGGCCGGGGCGGATATCCGGTGCGATCGACATCGTCGCCGGCCGCCGCGACCGTCAAGCGGTGTCGCGAGCGGCCTCGTCCGGAGATCGCCATGCGTGACACCGTGCACCAACGCGCGTTCTTCCCCAATATCCAGGCCGCCCGGGCCTTCGCTGCCCTCGCGGTGGTTGCCTATCACATGCACGTGCTGCCGTTCGGCGAGGCCGGCGTCGACGTCTTCTTCGTGATCAGCGGGTTCATCATGTCGTGGGTCGCGCCGAACGAAGGTCGTGCGTTCTTCCGCAAGCGCCTGGTCCGGATCGTGCCGCTCTACTGGGTGACGACGCTCGGCATCTACGCGATCGCCGTGCTGCGCCCGCACTGGCTGAACACGACGACAGCCGCGCCCGAATACCTCATCAAATCGCTGCTGTTCGTGCCTTACGTCAAGGAAAACGGTCATTGGGGCCCGCTGAACCTGAACGGCTGGACCCTCGAGTACGAGATGCTGTTCTATCTCGCCGTTGCGGCAAGCCTCTGGATCGTTCGCGCACGCCGCGCGACTGCATTCGCGGCGCTGATGCTCACGTCGCTTTGCCTGTGGGCGGCAATCGATGGCACGCCTGGCACCGTCGCCCACCATCTCGGGCAACCGTTCGTGCTGGAGTTCGGCCTGGGTGTCCTGGCGTACCGGGTCCTGCAAACCGGAATCGTGCGCCGAATCGCCGCGCCGGCTTGGGCCTTCGCAGCAATCGGCGCCGTCGTGGCGATTCCGTTATCTCATGCCGCGTACGGCACACCACAAGCGTTCGCGCGTATTGGGCTGTGGGGCATGCCGGCATGCGTGCTGATCGTCTCGCTGGTCGCGCTCGACATGCTGAACCGGACGATCTCGAACCGCATCGTGGCTTCGCTCGGAGCCGCCAGTTATTCGATCTATCTGATCCATCCGTATGTGATCGGGGCCGCCGAGAAGATCGTCGACGTGCGCGCGAATCTTCACACATGGCCCGGCGTCGCTACCGCGTGCGCAATGCTCGGCGTGATCTGCCTGTCCGGACAGGTTGGCCATATCTGGATTGAACGGCCGATCGTGTCAGTATTGAATCGATGGCTCCGACAGTCGCGCTTCTCGAAGCGTTCTCCGTAATTGCCCCCGAAACGTCGTATTCCCGCGCCGCGTCTGCCTGAACCAGCTCGAAACCGATTCGGCGACCAGTGCGCTTTCGCCCGGTTCGTCGGATGAGTGCCACCCAGGGGCTACCCCAATGCCGTTCGTCGATCGTTAGGGGCCGACTTGCAGTGCCCCCGTCGAAGCTGCCGCTGTTCCAACGCCAACATCCTGTCAGGACCTTCCCGCTCCGGACAGGACGCCTTCGCGGGTCACAGCCAAGGCCGTCACTGGTAAGAGAATGTGATCGTGCTTTGCGCGGCAACCGATCCCGGTGTGATCGTTGTCCCGGTCTTGGCGTACTTGGCCACGAACGAAAGCCCAACCACGCCGTTCGATCCGGCCGTACCGACATACCATTGGTTGGCATTTCCGTTCGCCGCCGAATCCGGCCCATAGCTGACAGGCGTCGTTTCATTCTCGCGGTAGATCCGAATGCCGACACCGCTGGCCGTCGAACCGGCTCCAAGGCTCAGCGTATCGGTCGAATTCAGGGGATTCGAAGCGTCCGTCATCGTCGCGTAGACCTTCACGCCCGAATCGCACTGCAATCCGAGCGAGAAAGGAGAAGACGAACCTTCCGACACGCCATTCGGATCCTGACTGCCTATGCTGTAAATCGATACCTGCGGCAGCAAAACGGACTGCTTCGCACCGTTCGTCAGATTGCAAGACCCGGCTTTCACGGTAACGGTCCCGTTGATTCCCAGACCTGTACTAAGCAGTTCCTTTGCCGTCGATTTCTGCTTGATATAAGCAGTTGGGTTCACTCTGATCGAATAGCTCCCGGACTTCACCCGCCCAGTGGCGACCAAGGTAGCCCTGAGTTGCAACGAAATGAAAAGGCTCCCGACCGATGGTTCATTCAGCGTCCCGATATTCTGCTCTGCGGATGCAATCGGGATCCAATCGCCAGTATTTTTTAATCTGCCCGCCATGGCAATCCCAATACCCGGCACGCCGCTTTCCCAGACAACGTGCTCGACTCCGTTTTGCGTATAACTAACGGCAGTCTTTTTGACCGTATCAGGAATGGAAATAATACCCACGACTCCCGATCTATCATTGCAAGTCAGGCTGGTATCAATCTGCAATAGACCGAAGCTCAAGGATTTATCGGTCGCTCCGGAAGAGACCGCCGTTCCAGGCACCATTGCATCTTGCGCACCGGAAATCGTTTGCGCAGGAAATGTTATTGCCGTGCTACCACTTCCCGACCAGCAGATCGCATGAGAGGCAGTCGAAAACGCCGTAAGTAAAAAAAGCAATAATATGCGTATTGGCATCATTTTTCCCAGGAAAGCGGTGAAACGAATCGAGGACGCACATCGAACAGCAATCATTTGACGTTGACGGTCATTCCACCCCGTTCACAGCTCACCACCTGTCGCTCGTACGCCAGTTCCTTGTTCCGCGGCTTCAGCACAAAGCCGACCGTGAATGACCACCCTGGCGCGTGGCGATGCCGCTCTGGTCCTCGATGCGAGCCAGCTTTCGGCAGTCTGGAAGCGCGCCCGCTTATTGATAGCTCATGGTGAACGTGGCGGCGCCATCCGCCTTGCCGGGCGATACGGTGGAAGACGTTCGCACATAGCGAGCCTTGAACGGAATGGTCACGTCGACATTGCCGAAACTCCCGATGCTCCATTGATTCGTATTGCCTGTCGCCGCAGAGTCCGGACCGTAACTGACCAGCGTGTCATCCGAACCACGCAGTATCTGAATGCCGAAGCCTTTGGCTTTCGAGCCGACCGCAAGGGAGAGCGTATCGGACTCGTTAGCGGGATTTGCCGAGTCCGTCATCGTCATGAACATTTTCGTCGACGTGCCCGGATTCCCACCGGAGCACTTGAGACGCACGTCGAAGGATTTTGGCGATGACGTTGCGCCGATGTTTTTCAGATCACCGGTTAATGCCTTCCCGAGGTCGACCGCTATATTCTTGGTTAAAACATTGCAGGTCGGCACTTTTGGAATGATATTTATCGAACCATTCGTCACAATTGAACGAACTTTCTTTTCATGCGCAACTAAATAAGTCATACCGATCTCTCCACTCAAGACGCCTGCCGCTGTGATATCGCCAGTTTTTACGAGCTCAATCGTAAAATCCGATGCCCCGTCCAGGTTCCACGCAGTAGTGGTCCCGGTAGTCGATTGCGGCCACCACTGATCCGTATTGATACCGCCTTTTATTCTAAGCCCCACCCCGGAAACTGGCGTGGGATACGTGCTGTATTTCCCCGGAGCAACGCCTGCCGGTCCGAAATAACCGACTTGGCCAACGACAGAGTCGCATGTCGCCTTTCCTCCCAATCCAGTTGACGTCCCCGATGCCGTGAAGATCACCGTTCCCTCAGCGATATTGGGATCAAATGCAGGTGGAGAGAATTTCGGCAGCGTGATGACGAGATGATCCACGACTACGTTATCGCTTCTTTTGACCGTGCATTTCGCATGGGCAAAATTTGACAAGAGAACCAAAATCAAAAAACCGATGAATTTCATTTTTCCGTGTCCATGGTTGATTGCGTGTTTTCCGGCTTTCCAAAGCTCGTCGTAGTCGTGGGCCGCACGATGCGCGGCCCGTACAAGCGGTTATTCCCGAGCGGGAAGTGGCGGAAATCAGCACGCGCGCCGAATGACGCTCACTTGACGCTGGTGACCGTCCCGGCGCGTACACAACTCGCTGCCTGTCGCTCGTACGCCAGTTCCTTGTTCTGCGGCTTCAGCGCGTAGCCGATCGTGCATTGCTTGTCACCCCAGCTCACGTCGATGCTGCCCTGGTCTGCGACACCGAACACCAGCAAGCGCGACTGGTTGTCCACCATGCCGAGCAGCTTGCCCTTCGCGTCGTACGCCTGCGCGCCGAACGGCACCTTGCCGCCTTCGTCCGTACTCAGTTCGAACTGCACGCGCCGCCCCGACTCCGCTTCGAAGCGGGTCTTCACGATCGCGCCACGCGTGGGCACCACCATCTTCGCGTTGTCGGTGATCTCCGTATGCGTGCCGATGGTGGACGGAGTCACCCCGCCCGCTGCAGGCCACCACGTTGTCCCCCAACGCCCGGCTTAGTTGTACTCGATCACATAAGTCATGGTGGCATCGGCCTTGCCCGCCTTGACTGCACCGGTGGTCAGCACGTACTTGGCTACGCCGGAGAAGCGGTAGATCTCGCCTTCCACATCCGACCGGAAGTGATCGATCTTGATCGAACGCGACTTGTCGAAGGGCAGTTTCACGCCCTTATCGTTGACCAGGGAAATACCCATGCCACTGGCCACACCCTCCGTCCCCGCGCCTGAAAGTGCAAGCAGCCCGTCGGTGCTGGAATCGCCGGCGAAATAGACTTTTACCGGGGCAGTGGTGGTGGGTTTCAGTCCAGTGCAGCGCACATCGAAATTGAACGAGTGCACCGCGGCCTGCCCCGACTTGATGTGAGCGATGGCCTCCCTGCCCATCTGCACATTGACCATGGTATCGACCCCCTCGCAACCGGTGAACATCACATCGTTGACCACCTCGGTGCTACCGGTGGACTTTACGGTGTAAGTCACTCCACCCGCAGAATGCGTTACTTTGAAGTTGGTGGACAAAGTTCCGGAGGCTACGCCGGTATCGATGCGGATCAGTTGGAAGGTAAGCGTCCTCAGTGTAGGGCTGTATGGATTGCTTTCGGGACCGCCGTAAGCCGTGTAGGGCAGATAAACCGAGCTTAATTTGCCCCTGATCCCGACGCCCGGAATGCTGGTCTTGTAGACATTCTGGTAGCTAGAGAGTTCGAGCCCGCTATCGAACTTGGTGTAGTGTGCAGTGTAACTATCGCAGTTATAGCCTTCACTCATATCCCAGAGGGTAAATGAAGTCGATGCCATCACCTCGCCAATCTTGGCGGCCTTGATGGACATCTTTGCAGGAAACGTGATGGTTTTCTCCATCGTTGTGGATGGCTTGAGGAGGGTGCAGGCGGCGAAAGCGTTGCTCCACGCCAGACTGGCGGAAAGCGTCAAGCCAAACAGAATCAGCTTGCGCATGGTATTGAGGATCATTGCATTGACTCCATAGCTGTCAGAGTTGCGGCTCTGTAATTCGGTAACGGCAGGACGCGGCGACCGCAGGGCAGCGTCGCGCCTCGCGCCCACCATTCAATTCGTGTGCAAGCGCCGTCGCCCCTGCGCGCATCGTGTGGCCCAGATCCTCGATGCCGAACACCAGCAGGCTGGATCGGTTTTCCATCAGGCGGGTCGTACGATGCGCGGCCCGTACGAGCGGTGATCCAGCAAAGAGTGGTATCAATCCAGCACGCACACCGAATGACGCTCACTTGACGCTGGTGACCGTCCCGGCGCGCACACAACTCGCTGCCTGTCGCTCGTAGGCCAGTTCCTTGTTCTGCGGCTTCAGCGCGTAGCCGATCGTGCATTGCTTGTCGCCCCAGCTCACGTCGATGCTGCCCTGGTCTGCGACACCGAACACCAGCAACCGCGACTGGTTGTCCACCATGCCGAGCAGCTTGCCCTTCGCGTCGTACGCCTGCGCGCCGAACGGCACCTTGCCGCCTTCGTCCGTACTCAGTTCGAACTGCACGCGCCGCCCCGACTCCGCTTCGAAGCGGGTCTTCACGATCGCGCCACGCGTGGGCACCACCATCTTCGCGTTGTCGGTGATCTCCGTATGCGTGCCGACACTCGACGGATCGATGTTCAACCAGTTCTGACGGTACGGCTGCAGATACGGCACGATCGCGTAGCCGCGCCGGTCGGTGCGCACCGTCGGCGCTCCGCCGAACGTCACGTCGCTCACCTTCGGCACCTGGACCACCGCGAACGTCTCGCCGAGCGGCTGGCCGAGCGTGACACCGCCGCCATGCACAACGACGGAGCCCGATGCGCTCGCATCGAAATGCCGGCCCGAGCGGTCCTGCGTGAAGTTGCCGGTCAGCTTCGCGTTCGGCGTATCCCAGCCCGCGCTGACGCCGCCCGAGCCGCCGCCGTCACGGCTGTAGCCGGCCTGCACGCCGTAGTTGACGGTATTGCTGTCGTTCAGGTAACCCGACGCGCCGGTCTGCACGTTGAAATCGCCGCGCGTCGACGACACCGCGTTCGCGTACAGGCGATGCGAACTCGACGCCTTGCCCAGCGGAATGCTCACGGACACGCTGAACTGCGTGTCCGGGCGCGCGAACGGCCCCGACTCCTGGATGTGCGATGCCGACACGCTGTAGCTGACGTTCCGGTAGCTGTTGCTGTAGCCGACCTGAAAGCGCCGGCTGTGTCCTTCACCGTTCCAGTAGGTCGTGTCGCCGATGCCGGCGAACATTGAGCCGCTGCCGAGCGGCTGGTTGACGTTCACGTCCAGGCGGCTCTTCTGACGCATGAGGCGCGGCCCATACGTATGGTCCGTGTCCTCCACGTGCTGGCTCAACGTCCGGTAGCCGTCCGTCGAATAGCGGTAGCCGACCATCGTGAACGTGGTGTTGGTCGGATACAGCGTCTTCGAATACAGGAACCGCAAGCTCTGCCCTTGCCGCGTGCCCGACGACGTGCGCGACCGGCTCGTCGTGACGTCCAGCGACATGCCGCCGATGCGCGTGTTCATGCCGATGCCGAGGGCGGCCGCCACGTAGTTGTCCGCGGCGATGATCCCGCCGTAGCCGGTGAAGTTGTCGGACACGCCGTACACCAGCGTGCCCTGCGTGAACTTCGGGCTCGACTGGCCCTGCACGCGATACTGGCCGGCGGCAAACGCGTACCGCAGGCTGCCACGACGAACCATGACCGGCAGGTACGAGTACGGCTGAGTGAACCGGCGCACGCGTCCGTCGGACTCGGTGATCCTGATCTCGAGGTCGCCGTTCGAGCCACTCGGATAGATGTCGGAAATCTCGAATGCGCCCGGCGGCACCGGCGTCGAATAGATCACATAGCCGTTCTGCCGCACCTCCACGATTGCATTGCTCTCGGCAATCCCGCGCACGACCGGCGCGAAGCCGACTTCGCTGTCGGGCAGCATGCCGAGGTCGGTGCCGATCTGCGCGCCGACGAAGCGCACGCTATCGAAGATGTCGCCCGACGTATACAGCTCGCCGGCCGCCACCTTGCTGCGCAGGCGCCGGATGTCGCGTTCCACGTAGGTGCGGTTGCTGGAAAAGCGGCTGCCCGAACCCGTGGTGCCGGTGAGCGACGATTCGTTGCGGAAACGCCAGCCGCCGGCATTGAAGCCGTTGCGCAAACCGACGAAGTAATACTCGTTGTTGCGGCCGTGGCTATCGTTGCGGCTGTAGCTGACCTGATAGTCGCTGTACAGCGCGGGCATGCCGTCGTCCCACAACGACTGGTCCACGTAGCCGCGCGAGGTACGCGACACATACAACTGCGGGAAGCTGATGTTCAGCGACAGCGTATTGGCTTCGAACTCCACCGATGCGCCGTCCGCCACGGCGGGCAGGTCCACGATCGTCGCGTCGTCCGCACCCGCGGCGATGCGCCCGTCCTTCTCCAGCCGCGCGACGTTGACGCCGGCGGTGCGCAACAGCCCGAGGGTCACCGCCGGCTTGACGGCGCCGTCGGCGTCCGCGCGGAACACGATGTCCTGGCGCTTGACGAGGGTATGGTTCAGGTAGACATCGACGTCATAGCTGCCGGGCAGCACCGCGCTGCCCTTCTCGAAGTAGCTCAGCTCGACGGGCGCCTCGCCCTTGCGCAGAAAGGATTCGTTGAATTCCATCGCGTGGCCCTGCGCCGGCAGCACCAGCCCGAGCAACGCAAGGCACGGCGCACCGATCTGCGCGGGCGTCCAGATATCCACTTCCTTTCTGACGTTCTCCATACCCTTTCTCTAAGTTGATTCACCTCCCGAGCGGAATCGCAAGCGCGAACACGCCCCGCCCCGCGGCACAGGCCCGGGGACAATGAAGATGAAGAGGAATACGATGTGTCGAGCTGGTCGCGTCAACCAGCGGTGGTGCCGTCGTGCGGTTCGACGGCGCCGTAGTCGTTGATCGATTCGAAGTGAACCTTGACACCCGCTGCGGCGGCGCCAGCCGGCAGGTCCTTGACGGCAAAATGACGGGTGGCTGACGGCGGCACCATCTCGGCTGCCGCGGCATAATCCCGCCCGCCGCTACGCACGTTGACCGACGCCAGCGAGACGAAATACGCCGACGGATTGCTGACTTCGAGCTGCGCCTGACCGTTGCGTTGCACGAGCTTCCAGCGGAGCTGCGCAGGCGCCTCCTCGACCTTGCCGGGCAGGCCGGCGGGCCGGTAGAAGAACTTGATGCGCTGACGCACCGCGATCTGCAGCGTGTTGTCGCCCTGGGCTTTCTGCGGGATTTCCTGCACGTTGAGCCAGAACACCGACTCGCGATCGGCCGGCAGGCCCTGACCGTAGTAGAGAACGCGTAGCGTCTGCTGCTTCTCCGCGCCGAGGCGGTTGAGCGCCGGCGTGATCGCGAACGGCACGTCCGCCTTCCCGTCGCTCGCGTCCATCCACGACTGGATCATCACGTCGGCCGGCGCGCGGTTGCGGACCAGAATCGACGCCTCCTTGCTCGGCGCGGCCAGCACGACGCGGGTTCCGTCGAGCGTGACGCCAGCGAGCGAAGCGCCCGAAGACAACAGCAGCGAACTGGCCAGGGCCAGCCCAGCAAAGTGGAATCGTTTCATGTCGATTGGGATCCTGTTAGTCGGGCGAGGGCGCTCCCCCGCCCGGAGGTGGATTACTCGTAGGTCAGCGTGAACGGCAGCGTGCCGTTGGCGGTACCGGCCTCGACGTCGGCGGCGGCCTTCACGTAGCCGGCGCGCAGCGCGAGGTCGGCCTTGTAGGTCGGCGCTTCGGGCGTACCGCCCTGGACCAGCGGTGCGTCGAACGTTTCGTTGGCGCCCAGGTTCAGCAGCGCGCCGTCGGCGTTGTAGATACCGATGCCCACGCCCTTGGCCGTGCCGGTGGTCTTCAGCAGCTTGTTGTTGTTGCCGTCGACACCCGAACCGCTGGCCGGATCGAAACGCACCTTGACCGTGTTCAGGCCCTTACCGGTCGCACCGCAATCGAGACTGAGGTTGATCGCCGTACCGGCCGCGATGCCGCCGCCGGCGGTGCTGCCCAGCGCGTCCACGCTGACCTTGCCCATCTTGACGTCGATCGACTGGTCACCCTTGCCGCCGGTCACCGACGTGCCGTTGCCGCCCGTGATGCCGCACGACGCAGCGACGATCTCGCCCGTGAAGTTGATCGTGCCATCCGCAGCATGGGCAGCGCTCATCGCCGCGAATGCGAGGCCGGCGGCCGACATCATCATTGCAATCTTTTTCATTTCGGTTTCGCTCAGTTTTAAAGGAGTATTGCGATAATGAATGCAAGGTCTAAACCCGCATTCGCCGCGTGGAAGATCATTTCCACTGACAATATTTTCAAGAAATCTCTCAAAACGAGAAATAGGACGATTTTTATATGCCGCTTCAAACAAATAGTACGAGTACGAATTTCGTCTTTTCGGCAAACCGCCCCCGCCGACTGTCAAGTTAACCTAATTATTCTCGCGCCCCCCTGATCGCACCGGGTGACGGGGTTCCCGGGGTGACGGGGTTCCCGTCCACGCGCATCACGCAAGCCCGGGCATCGGGAATGGCGATCACCTCGCGGTCAATGGCGGCGGTTATCGGAAGACGACGGAAGGAGTGAAGCGGCAAGGCGCACGGCGAGTTCCGTTCGGCGTAACACCGGAAACCGACATCCGCGCACGCATCGGCATCTGACGCATCGCGCGGATGTGCGCAATCACGCGTTCATGCGCGTCGAATTCAAGGGTGAAAAATGGGGCACGCAAGCACCCGATAGGCATCGAGCGATGCCGGAATGCACGGCGGTCGACATTCGAAGATTTCAGAACAGCCGTAAAAAAGTGAAGTCGACCCGCGCGGCTGTGAAACGGATCACACGCCGAAACGGCTCGACCGAACAGTCAAATCTCGGCTCTCCGGCACTGCGCTATGTCGTTGTTCGAGCAATGTGCCACGCGATCGGCCCGCGGATCGACGATCGTGGCGCGCCCACGCCGCACCACATTCAGTCGTAAATCAGATCGGCTCCGGCAAGCCGCACGACCCGCTTCCGGACAGCCGCGCCAGCGCGCATTCGATCCGCGCGTCGAACGCCTGCCATTCCGCCTTCATCGCTTCGATGCCGCCTTCGGTCACGGTTCCTTCGGCACGCGCGCACACGTCACTCGCCTCGGTGTCGCCTGCCAGCGCAAAGCCGCCGCGCATCGAGTGCAATTCGATCTTTATCAGATCGATCTCGCCGGCCGCCAGCGCGCCTCCGATCACCGTCAGTGAACGCAGCGTCGCCTCGCGCAACGTCTGCCGCATCTCGTCGGTCACGACCGGCGGCCTGTCATGCGCCGCCGACGCATGCGTATGCGTATCGCCCGCCAGCACTCGCCGCCCGCCATGCCTGCGCAATACCGCTTCGAGCGTCGTGATCGACAACGGCTTCAATACGACCTCCACCGCGCCCGCCCGCTCACAGCGCCGACGGTCTTCATCGGTCGCGTGCGCGGTCATCGCGATCACCGGCACTTTCGCGCCCTGCTCCCGCAGAAAATTTGCCAGCGCGAACCCGTCGAGTTCCGGCATGCCGAGATCCGTCAGCACGACGTCGAACGGATGCTCGAAAAACGCGCGCATTGCCTCCACACCGTTGGATACGATCGTCGCGTCGTAATTCAGCGCGTCGAGCTGGTCGCGCAGCAATGCGCGACTCGCGGGATGATCCTCGGCGACGAGCACACGCAGCGGCTCCTCGTCGTCCTCTCGGCCCGGCGGGCCCGCTTCGACCGCCGCCGTCGCTCGGGACTCGTCATCCGCTTCCGATGCCGATCCATAACCGCGCACCGCATCCGCGAACGCCGGCAGCTCCGGCACGTCGATACGCCACCCGGGTGCGGCTTCGGACAGCGGCAACGCGGCCACGAAGGTCGTGCCTTCGCCAAGACGACTGTCGACGCTCAGCTCACCGCCCATCAGCGTGACGATGCGCTTGCACAGCGGCAACCCGAGCCCCGTGCCGCCGAAGCGGCGATACACCGATGCATCGGTCTGGATATAGACGTCGAACAGCGTCGACACGCCGTCTTCGGGAATGCCGATGCCCGTATCCCGGACGATGATCTCGACTCGTCTTCCCGCGGCACCGGCCGGCGCGGGCCGCGCCTCGACCGTCACGTCGCCGCGCTTCGTGAACTTGATCGCGTTGCTGACGAGGTTCGACACCAGTTGACGCAGCCGGGTCGGATCGCCGACGTAGCCGTCGGCCAGTTCCGGCGCTACGCGACAAGCAAGCCCGAGGTTTTTCGCTTCCGCGAGCGGACGGAACATCGCGGACACGTCGTCCAGCAGGCGACGCAGATCGAACGGGATGCTTTCGAGGACCATCTGGTTCGACTCGGCCTTCGACAGGTCGAGCACGTCGTTGATCACGCGCAGCAATGTGTCCGACGACGACGCGACCGTATTCAGGCGCCGCCGCTCCGCCGACGGTAGCGCCCCGCGCGCCATCAACTCGAGATTGCCGATGATCGCATTGAGCGGCGTGCGGATCTCGTGGCTCATCGTCGCGAGGAACGTGGATTTGGCCTTGTTCGCGTCCTCGGCGGCCACACGCGCCGCACGGAGCGTCTCCTCCACTTCCTTGCGCGCGGTGATGTCGATCAGTGTGCACAGCAGCACGTCGATGCCGCGGTACTTGGCGCGCACCATGTGCGCATCGAGATACGCGGTGCCGTGTTCCGCGCGCTCGATCTCGAATTCATGCGTGACGAGCCCGTGCGCGCCATCGTCGACGCGCACCTCATCGCGATAAACCTGCCACAGTCTTTTGCCGAGCGGCGACCCCGAAACGGCCTTGTCGTAGGCAGCCATCGCATCGTTGCGCACGATCGCGTCGCCGTCGGCGAGCGACAGCAGCGCGAGGCCGGCCGGCGCCGTGCGAATCAGCGTGCGGTTCAGCGCCTCGCTTTCGATCAAGCGTATCGCGCGCCGATTGGCAGGACGCAGCGCGCGCCGGTCGAACAGGACGATCGCGACCCACAACACCGCGATGCCGAACAGCGCCAGGACGCACGTGATGCCGATACGCGTGGCATTGGCCATCGCCACGCTTTGCCACGAAACGCTCTTGATCAGCACGAGGTCGGCCCCAGGCAGGCGATCCCCAAGCACGAAGCGGCCGCCGATGCGATGCGGAATGGCTGGCGCACGATCCCGATTCAGCACGCGATCGAGCATTCGCGCGACGACTCCGCTGTCATGCGTCCGCCCCATCACGATATGCCCGCTCGTGTCGACGAGCACTTTCTCTTCGTCCGGCGCCTGCGGCGCCATGATCCGGTCGAGTTCGGGACGCCCGTTGAAAACAAGCCATGCGAACGGCTCGCCATTCTCGTTGCGCAGCCGTTGCGCAATCCGGGTCACAGGCCTGCCAAGCAACGGATCGTCGCGCGTCTCGATGACGACGCGGTCATCGACACCCACCGGTTCGAGGCGTCGCGCCAGCGCCCGCAGATCGGACGGAGCCAGCCGCGCGGGGGCCCGAGCGGCCAGTTCGGCGCCGAACAACACCAGATAGTCGTCGTTCACGCCGATCAGGTAAGCCGAGAAACTCAGCGCAATCGAAACCGGCGACGGTGTGGCCACGGCGTGGCCCATCCGGTAGAGCGCGCCGATATAGCGCAGATACGCAGCAGGCGAATGCCCCGGCGTGATATCGGCGAACCCGACGACCCTCGACTTCCCGTACGGGTTCGGCCAATCGAGCCGGCCGCCATTGTCGATCAGCTTTTGCAGATCGGACGGCGGCACGACTTCGGGGTTGCTGTTGGCCGCGGTCATGTTGTCGGCGAATCGTCCAAGCAGCACCTTCGTCACCTGCAACTCGCCGTGCAGTTGCGCCGCTTCCCGCAGGAACGACGAGCGCATCTGGGCAACGTAGTCGCCGACAGCAAGCCGGACGACCAGGAACGCACACAGCACGATGAACACGGTGATCGCCACGCCGCCACCGTACAGCAGCGCGTACTGCTGGCGCCGAACCCGGGCCGGGTCGAACGGCTTGCGGCCAACGGCGGCAGCCTGCGCGGCCAGCCTTTTCAATTTGTCGGGCATACGCTTCGCTGTGGTTTCACTGTCGTCGAACGTGAGCCGGTATTCGCCCGTGCTGGCGACAGCTTGCCGCGGGTGCAACCGTCACGCATCGAACATGCGCGCGGGAACGGTGCGGCACCGTGCCGCCCGCGCTGCGCGCCTGCCGGTGGCCTGTGCCGAGCCGTGTGCCCAGGTCAGTCACGTGCGGTTGGTACGCCCGGAGCGGACGGATCCTGCACGTCGCCTTCGTCCGCATACCGGATCAAGTCCGCGTCGCGAACGATCCCCAGCTTCTTCATCGCGCTCGACTTCTGGGAACTGATGGTCTGCTTGCTGCGATGCAGCTGCGTGGCGATCTCGCCCACCGTGTAGCCGGCACCGAAAAGCCGGACCACCTCGATCTCGCGCGTCGTCAGCGCGCGCGCGACGGGCATCGCATCGCCATCCTGAAGCAGTTGCTTCACGAACGGCGACATGTAGTTCGCGCCGACATAGGCCGCGTGCACGGCGCCGATCAGGTGCGACAGCGCATCCGACTTGCTGAGGATGCAGCTCACGCCCTGCTTCTGGATCGCGCGCAGTACGCTCGGGTTGTCGATCATCGTGATCGTCACGATGCGCAGCGCGGGGTAACGACGCTGCAGGAACGACAGCAGCACGAGGCCATCGCCGTACTTGCCGCCTGGCATCACGTAGTCGAGCACGAGCACGTCGCTCGGCTGCGCATCGAGCGCCGTGACCAGATCCGTCGAGTTCGAAACGGCGCCCACCAGCTTGATCGTGCTGTTGCCTTGCATCGCCTGCGACATCCCGAGCGCTGACGCCGGATGATCATCCGCCACCATCACGCGCACTGAAAATTCGTCCATGCTCCTGTTTCTCCCCGAGGCTTCCCGTCACGCGTCCGGCGCACGACGCGACGCTCGCATACTCGCGCCGTCGGCCGATCGTCAGCCACATACGGCCGCCGGACAATAGTGACCCAATTTTAAGATAAATCCGGCCGCGTTTGCCGGTCGGGCGGGCAGTCGATGCATCCTGCGCGCCAACTGGCGGATGGGCTGCGATGACCGCGTCGCGCGGTTTGAGGGATCGAACACGCGTCACCGGGGAAATCCGCTGCGCGGCGCGCCCGTACGCGCCTGAGGCGGCGCTTGCAACCGGCCGGCCCGTATTGGTCGTCGCCGCCTGCCGCCATCATACGCAGGGCGTCTCAGCGGAAGGGCGCGGGGAGATCCCGCTACGTACCGCCCCGCCACCAAGCACTATCGGGGCATCGACTCGCCGGGTTCGTCATGCCGCGTACCTTCCTGGCGCATTTTCCAATCGTTGATCGCGCGCCGTCTCTGAGCCGGCGACATCAGCAGATACTCGTTCATTATCGTCAGAAATTCCTTGCGCGACCGCTCTGACAGCGCCGCGAATTCGATCAGCAATGCGAATATCTTCCCCAAGTGACGCATGGTCTTCCCCTCCAGTGTGATTTGAAATGTGCACTGCGACCGGCGCAGGCACTCTGCCTCTGTTATGTCGGACACGCGTTGCTGGGTTCCGTGTTGCCGGTTACTTGTCATGCAGTGCCGCCTCGCGATCGGCCGGCTCGCTCGCCGCGCTTTCCGGCGCAGCATCGCACCGCTGCCACACGGACGCGAGCGCGCCACGCAGGTGTGCGAGCGTCACGGGTTTCGTCAGGACGCGCCGCACGCCTGCCGTCATGTAGCGGCGCATGCCATCGGGCGACACGTGCGACGTGATGACCAGTACGTCGCACGCGGCACCTTGGTCGCGCGCGGCTTCCGCCAGCTCGTGCGCACGCAGATCGGGAAGATCGGCGCCGATCAACAGCACGTCCCAGTCACCGCCGGCCAGCGATTCGAGCACCGCGCGCCCGGACCCGACCTCGGCCACCGTGCAGCCGAGTGCATGCAGCTGCTCGCGGAAAATCGACCCGTCGACGGCTTCGTCGCGAGCGACCAGCACGCGCGGTGCACGGGCGATGGACGGCTGTGGCCGCGTCAGCCCGGCGCGCCGCCGGCCGGGCATGGCGAGACGCGCAAGCTCGCCGCCGGATGAAGCGGCGATCGCGCTTTCACCGCGACACGACGCGCAACACGACAGCGCGGCGCGCAGGCCGCCGAGCGAATAACTCGATACGCGCACCGTGCCGCTTGCGCGGTGCGGTTCGAGCGGGCCATCGCGCGTGGCGAGGATCAGCGGCGCACAGCCGCGCAGGTTGCCCAGTTCGGCGTGCGACCAGGTGTCGGGATCGCCGAGCAGCACGACCGGGCCTGCCAGATCGCCCGGCAGGCTCGACAGGTTGTCGTACACGTCGACGTCGAATCCCCATGCACGCAGGTGCGGCAACGCGAATTCGCGCCATTCGCGATGCGCGGCAACGAGCGTCAGCGCACACGCCTGCGTGTGCACGCCGTGCGGCCGGCCGGGCACCGCGACGTCCGCGCCGAGCGGCAGACGGATCGTGAAGCGACTTCCGACACCCGGCTCGCTCGCCACGTCGATGCTGCCGCCCATCGCCGCGACGAGGCGGTCGCACAGCGCGAGCCCGAGCCCCGTGCCGCCATAGCGCCGCGTGATCGATGTATCGACCTGCGTGAACGCCTTGAACAGCTTGCGCCGATGCTCGGCGGCAATGCCGATGCCGGTGTCCTCGATCGCGACCGACAGCACCGGCGCGTCGTGGCCGTCCGCAACGACGGCCACGCGCACGGTCACGCGGCCCGCGCTCGTAAACTTGATCGCGTTGTTCAGCAGGTTGCCGAGCACCTGCGCGAATCGCGTCGGATCACCGCGCATCCGCTGCGTATCGGCCGCGTCGACTTCACAGAACAGTTGCAGGCCCTTCGCCTTCGCGATCGGCGCGAACGCGCTCAGCTCGCGTGCGACCGTCGCGATCACGTCGAACTCGATCGACTCGACCCGCATCGCGCCGGCCTCGATCTTCGAGAAATCGAGAATGTCGTTGACGAGCGCGAGCAGGCTCGTCGCCGACGTGCGCAACGTGCCGATGCGGCCGTGCTGGACCGCATCGAGCGCCGAGCGTTCGAGCAGTTCGAGGTTGCCGAGGATCACGTTCAGCGGCGTGCGGATCTCGTGGCTCGTCGCCGCGAGGAACGACGATTTCGCGGCATTGGCCGAATCGGCCGCGCGCACGGCCTCTTCGAGCTTCTGCATCAGCTGGTGCTTCGCGGTGGTATCGGTGACCGCGGCGATCAGCACGTCCGCGCCCTGATAGCGTGCGCCGCACGCGATGAATTCGAGATGCAGGTGCGCGGCTTCGCCGCCGCCGATCACGAGATCGTCGTGCAGCACGCGGCCCGCGCCACCGCTCGCGACGTGCGCCTGCCACGCGGTGGCCATCTGGTTCGACAGCTCGCGATGATCGCCGCCGTTGCGGGCGACCATCTCCCTGAACGCGGGACTCGCCAGCATGCAGCGCCCGTCGTCGCGCGCGATCAGCCCAAGGCCGATCGGCGCCATCTCGATCACGCTGCGGCACAGCGCCTCGCTGTCGACCACGCGCTGCGAGCGCGCATAGAGCGGTGCGAATTCGCGCCGGTGAAAGCGCAGCAGCAACACCCACATGACCGCGAGCGTCAGCAGCGTCGCCGCCATCAACGTGCCGGCCGAACGCGCGACACCGGACGCGACATCGGCCCACGACAGCGCGTATGCGAAGGTCCAGCCGGTCGATTCGAGCTTGCCGTGAAACAGCAGGAAACCGTCGCGGAACTCGGGCGCGCCCGACGACGCGCCGCCGCGCCACGGCGCCAGCTTCAGCAGGCGCGTCGCGCGGTCGGCGTCGCCCACGGCGGGATCCATCGCGACGAGCCGGCCGTCGGCCGTCGTGATGGAGAACGCGCCGTCGGGCCGATAGTCGGCCAGCCATGACAGCAGGTACTCGGGCGGATATTCGGTCACGAGCACGGCAAACGTCTTGCCGTTGTCGTGCGCCTCGGCCGCGATCCGGATGCGCGGCTGCCCCGACACGGGATCGGTAAACGGCGCGAGCCAGCGCACGTGCGGACGGCTATCGACGACACCCGGATACGCGCGCTCGAAATCGATGCGCAGCGCGTCCAGCACGCGTGCGCGATCGTCGGGCGACACCAGCGCGGGATCGTCGCGGTTCTGGTTCGGCACCAGCCCGAACATGCCCGTGCGCGTGCTGTAGTGGTAGCCCTCCAGCGTGCGCCCGCGATTGATCGAGCTCGCCGCGCAGATTCGCGCCAGCAGCACCGACAGCGACAGGTAGCGCGCCACCTCGATGCGATCGCCCGTCTGCCCCGGCACGCCGAGCAAAAGCGATGGATGGGGCCGGATCGCGATACGCTGGTCGTCGCCGAAGAACGCATCGACGACCGACTCCGGCGCGCTATCGGCCTCGCGCCAGATCAGCTGCGCATTCGCGACGCCGTTGCGGAACGAGGTTTCGCTCACCTGGATCTCGTTGAGCGTCTGCTCCAGCCCGTTCAGGTAGTTGCGCCGCTCGCCCTCGACATGCCCCGAGACGATCGCCGTCATCCCGAGACCGCATGCGATCAGGACCAGGATGGTAACGACGATGCCGCCACCGAACACGGAAATGCTCAGATAGCGGCGAAGGGATTGAAGCGGACTCTGCGGCATGACGCGCGACGAGGGTCGCGCCCTCGAACGATGCCGATTCGATGCGCGACGCCTGGCCGGAATTCACCATGGAAAAGATGGAATGAATTCCGACGATGCCAAACGGGTATGGGAGCGTCCACCCCAAATGAACCGTTTCGTACAGGTCAGATTCTATTGAGAAGATATTTAGAACTTGACCGAGATTTGATGTGGAAAAAAGTGGCGTTAGGACGCATCCCGGTTGCACGTCGGAACATGCGACGCGCAATCGGGAGGAAGAGGAGGCGAGGAAAAAAGCGGGGGCGGGCCATCAAGCGGCATACCCCCACGGAAGCGCCGCTCAGGCGGCGAGGCACATCGGCGGCCGTCGAACGACGGCAGGTCAGTTCTGCGTGAGCGGGTTGAGCGTCGTGCACAGGAACCCCGTGCAGTTCGCCGGCTTGAAATAGAACGACGCCATCACCGGCGTGGGAACGCCGAGCGCGAGATCGCTCAGATACGCGGTACCCTGAGCGCCGAACGTGTTCGACTGCTGGACGAAGCTGGCGCCGGTCGACTGGATCGCGGCCGACTGGTACGTGAAGGTCGGCGACTGAGTCTGGTCCTTCACGTAGACCCACGAGATCGTGCTGCCGAACACCATCGCGCCCTTCGCGCGATAACCCTTCGCACCTTCGCTGTTGGCCTGCGCGATGAAGTCGCTGACGCTCGTCGTCGGCGCGAGCGCATCGTACGTGTAGGTTGCGCTCGACGCGTTGTTCTTCATGTACACGTTCGACTGCACCGAGCCGATCACCATCGGGCCCAGGAACCAGTAGCCCGACTGGCCCTGGCCGTTCGCCTGCGTGAGGAACGCGTTCGGGTCGGCCGGCAGGCCGGTCGTCGTATACGTGTAGGTGGCCGACGAACCGCCATCCTTGCGATACAGGTAGCCGTACGTGAGCGGCCCTTCGTAGCGATAGCCGTTCGTGCCCTGCGTGTTGGCCTGGTTGAGGAAGGTCGTCCAGTCGCCCGGCGCGGATTGCAACTGGTACGTGTAGGTCTGCACGGTGCCGTCGTTCACAAAGATCGAGCGCGAGCCGCCGTCGGACGGGGCGTAGTAGTAGTCGCCCAGATAGCGGTAGCCCTTCGCGCCTTCGCTGTTGAGCAGCGTCAGGAAGCTCGCCTGATCCGCCGCGGTCGGCTGCGCGTCGTAGCGCAGCGTCAGCGTGCCGCTGCCTGAGCCGCCGGAGCCGCCCGACCCACCCGAGCCGCCGCTACCGCCGCTTCCCGTTCCGCCGGAACCCGTGCCGCCGGTGCCGCCGTTGTTGCTCGTGCCCGATCCGCCGCCGGACGACGCAGGTGATGAATTGTCGTCGCCGCCGCAGGCGGTCAGCGCGAGACAGGTCAATGCGATCAATGCAACGGCTTTCATCGGAATCACCTCGAAACGAACAGGACAAACAGGACGAACGAAGCCGGCGCGCGCGGCTCACGCCGCACGCACGGACGCTTGCGAAGCGGAAACCGGCCGGCGGCGCACCGCCGGCCCTGGACGTCAGTTGACCTGGAGCTGGCCACCTCGGCCGAGGCCGCCCTTGACGTCCTGCGCCTTGTAGCTGCGCAGTGCGACGACCATCTTGTTGTACGCGTCGATGAACGCGACGACGGTCGCCTTGCCTTCCGGCGTCGACGAGAAGCCCGCGAGCGCACCGCCCACGCCGCCGCCGAAGCCGCCCAGCGCGGCACCGTAGTTGGTCGCCGTCGAGCTGCCTTCCGATGCCGCGATCTGCACGGCCGAGCGCACGTCGAACAGCGTCAGCGTGACGACCGATGCCTTCGTCTGCAGGTGGCCGGCCACGGCCGCCACCGCGCTGTTGCCGATCAGCCCGCCGATCATGCTGCCGATGCCGCCGATCGGCGAATCGTTGATGACGATCTGCGGTTCCATGTAGTAGTCGGCCGCGACACGCTGGCCCTTCTGCTGCTTCGAGCCCGCGCGGTATTCGCCCGAGTTGCGCTGCAGCTGCGTGATGCGCGACAGGCGCGCGTCGCTCTTCTGGTTGCCGATCGACGTGATCACGAAGCAGTTCGACTGCTGGACGGCCAGGCGCAGCAGCGGGTCGATCGTCGTCATCTTGGTCGCGCTGCCGAACGGGCCCCACCAGTCGGCATTGCGGCCGTCATCGACGGCGATCGTGCCGAGCGGCGACGCGCAGCGCTGCAGCCCCGTGTCGGCGCCGGCGCTCGTGCCGCCCGCGGCGGCACCGGTCACGCCCGCGTTCTGACCGCCGGGCGTCACGACGCCGCCGCAGCCCGCCACGGACGCGCAAAGCGCTGCGACCAGCGCACCTTGAGTGAGACGTTGGGAAAGGTTGGTCTTCATGTCGTTGTCGATCGATTAGAGTCGTTGTTCGGCTTATGTGTTCGTGCGAACTTCGATAAGCCCCCCGGGCTGGCGCGCGATGGTGGTCTCCCCGCTGCTGCCCCCGTTGCTTCAGGCCCGGTCAGTAGTACCAGTACGTCTGCTGCCAGACGCCGTAGTACGGATAGCCCGAGTACCAGTAGCCGTAATAGACGTCACGCCACTGCGTGCGCCATTTCCAGTCTTCTTCGTCTTCCTTCTTGGCCTTGCGTGCAAGGTCGAGCAGCTTCTTCGACTCCTTGTCGCCGCGGGCGGCTGCGATCGACAGCCACTTCTCCGCTTCGCGCGCGTCGGAGCCCATTTCCTCGAGGCCGAACAGGTAGAAACTGCCGAGCGCCTTCTGCGCCTGCAGGTCGCCGCGCTCGGCGGCCTCGCGCATCCACTTGAGGGCCTGGTAGCTGTCCTGGCGCACGCCGTCGCCGCGGAAATAGCGCAGGCCGAGGTCGTAGGCGGCCTTCGGCTGGGTCTTCGCGGTCTGCTTCAGCGCGGCGATGCGCGGATCTTCCCGGTCTTCCGAATCGTCCCTTTTTTGATAGGACACCTGATCTTTAGGGCGGTCGGAACATCCTGTGTCGTCGCAGATCCGCACCGTGTTGCCGGTGACGGACGGATCCTGCGCGCACGCGGCCAACAGCAACAGCAGCCCCGGTGCGAGTAGACGGCGGAACATTGGTACTTTCCTCAAGTTTTATTGGCGCCGCAATTCTTCGAGCCTTTCACCCCCGTGAGCGCGCACCCGGTTGCGCGCGGCGCAGCGGATACAATCCGCCAACGCCGACACGCTATCCAAGGCTCTCTCAGGTTCTCTCTTCGAATCGTTCAGTCACCGCTTCATTGTTGTCGCTTTTCGTTGTACCGGCTCCCGCCGGCTGCGATCTCCAAACATGACGCGACAAACAAAGGTGACGTGGTGAGCAATAATAATGGAGAAAAACAGCATGTCAAGGTGATTCGCTTTTTCAAAGTTTGCGTGTCGCGTCAGTTTTGATATGCTCTCCCTCGCCAAAAACCCCTGGAGACCCCATCGAGATGTCCAACAGCGAGCAGGCCAACGTCGATCTGATCACCGCCAACAAGGTGCGCGACCTACTGAACCGGAACGGCATTCCGCCGCGAAGTCACAACACGACGATCGCGAACGTGCTCGGCCTCAGCTTCTCCGTCGTCACCCGCAAGATGAAGGGCCTGATCCCGTGGAACCTGTCGCAGTTGCAGGACATCGCGACGCATTTCGGCGTGCCGCCCGCGATCCTGCTCGACGACAAGGGCACGCAGCCGGCCGCCGCCGAGATGATCGACGCGACGCTCGTGATCGAGTCGCGGCGCTTTCGCTGCCGCGCCGCGATCTCGACCAAGGCCAGCAGCCAGATCGAGACGGACTTCGTCGCGCTGCAGTGGCAGGGCGAGTGGCTCATCACCGAGCGTCAGCACGCGCGCGAGGGCCGCACGTATCCGGTCGACGTGATCGAGCTGCGCTCGACCCAGCCGAACGTGTATGCGGCGCGGATCGCCGTGGTCGACGATTCGCAGGACGTCGCCGAAACCGTATGTGAATATTTCATCGAAAAAGGCGTAAACGCGATTCCGTACTTCGACGGCGCATCGTTCCGCAAGGCACTCGAAGTGGAGGATTTCGACGGCTACATCCTCGACTGGATGCTCGGCGACCAGACCGCCGCCGAACTCGTGCGCGGCATCCGCTCGAGCGAGAACAGCGGCGCGCCGATCTTCCTGCTGACCGGCAAGATCTCGACCGGTGAAGCGAGCGAAGACGAAATCGCGCACATCGTGTCGCACTACAACGCACGCTGCGAGGAAAAGCCGGTGCGCCTGCCGATCCTGTTCGCCGAAGTGGCGCGCGAACTGAAGATCACGCTGCCGGCCGCGGCCGCCGCGAACTGAGACCGGAAACACAAGCCACCACACAACACGACAAAACCGAGGGAATGACATGCGAATTCCGACCATCTGGACCAAGGGCCTGCTGACGGCCTGCCTGCTCGGCATGGCCGCCGCGGCGTGGGCCGCCTCGTCGTTCACGTTCACCGTCGACGGCAGGATCGACAGGCACAACCAGCCGGGCAAGACGGCCTACGTCTTCTCCGAACAGGCGCTGATGGCGCTGCCCCAGCACACGATCGTCACGTCGACGAGCTGGACACCGAAGGCGACCTTCACCGGCCCGCGCCTGTCCGACATCCTGAAGACCGTCGGCGCGCACGGCACGCAGATCGAGTTCCGCTGCATCGACGAGTACACGTTCACGATTCCCGTGTCCGACGCCGATCGCTACGGCGTGATCCTCGCGCGGACGATGAACGGCAAGGTGCTCGACAACGACAACTACGGCCCGCTGTGGATCATGTACCCGCGCGACCAGTATCCCGACGAACTGAAGACGCCGCTCGGCGAAGCCAAGTTCGCATGGCAGATCATCGGCCTGACGGTGAAATGAAACGCGGGCGATGGAAAAATAGAAAAATCATCCTGGTCCTCGGCTCGCTGTGGATCATGGGGTTCGCCGCGTGGGCGTTCCTGCTGTGGGACCTCCTCGCCACCTCGGTCAACGAAGGCGTACTCGAAGGGCCGCGCGAAGGCGTGTTCTGGACCGCCGCGCAATACCGGAACGTCTATACGCGGTTCGACCGGCAACTGATCCTCTACGCGACGCACGAGGACGACGACTTCAATCACGTCCAGATGCAGCTCGACAGCCTGTCGGTGTCGTTCGGCTTTCTGCAGCGGCCGTCGGAAGTGTCCCAATACTGGCTGCGCATCCCGCGCGCGCGCAACGAGATCGACGCGCTCGGCGAATTCATGACGCGCCTGAAGCGCGACGTACCGCCGTTGCGCGATTCGCCGAAGCGCGCACGACAGGTGATCGACGACGTGAATGCGTACTGGCCGAAGGTCAACGGCCTCGCGAACTATTTCCGCGCGATCGAGATGGCGCAGCGCGACTTCACGTTCCATCAGCTGAAGGAAAAGCAGCGCGCGATCCTGATCCTCGGCATCGTGCTCGGCGTCATCCTGTGCGCGCTGTTCCTGCTGCTGTTCTATACGATGCGCACGCGTGACGACCTGCTCGAACGGCAGGACGCAGCGCTCGACGCGGAACGCAAGGCGTCCGATCGTGCATTCGAGATGATCGAGGCGAAGAACGCGTTCCTCGGGATGGTCAGCCATGAGTTGCGCACGCCGCTGCAGGCGATCTGCGGATCGGTCGAGATCCTGCTCGCGCGCCCGCAGTCGGACGCGAACCTGAAGACGATCCGGCGGCTGCAGAATTCCGCGCTGTCCCTCGAGGCGCTCGTCAAGGACCTGACCGACTACATCAAGCTGCGCTCGACGAAGCGCCTCGCCGAGCGGGAAACCGTCGGCATCGCGTCGCTGCTCGCCGAGGTGCTCGACCCGCTGCGCGAGAAGATCGCGGCCAGGCGGATCGTGGTCACGCAGCAAGTCGAGCCGCACGACCTCGCGATCCGCTCCGATCGCAAGCTGCTGCGCCAGGTGCTGTCGAACCTGATCGAGAACTCGGTCAAGTACACGCTCGGCGGATCGATCAAGGTGTCGATCACGCTCGCCGACGCGCCGGCCGGCCAGCAATTGAAGATCGCCGTGCGCGACACGGGCGCCGGCATCGCGAAACAGCACCTGTCGAAGATCTTCGAGCCGTTCTATCGCGCGAACGACGCGGTCGGGCTGCATGTGGACGGAATCGGCATGGGGCTCGCCGTCGTGCGCGAAATCGTGACGACGCTGCGCGGGCATGTGGACGTGCGCAGCACGGTGGGCGAAGGCAGCGAGTTCGTCGTGACGCTGCCGGCCGAAGTGCCGGGCATCGACACCGCCGGCAACGCGGCCGGCGACGCGCCCGCGCTGACGCACGCGGCCGCATACCGCGGCCGGCGCGCGCTGGTGGTCGACGACAACGACAACGCACGCGAAACGCTCGGCGCGATGCTGTCGGCGCTCGGCATCGACGTCGATCTGTGCAGCACCGGGCAGGAAGGCGTCGCGCGCTTCGGCGCGAGCCGCTACGACATCGTCGTGCTCGATCTCGAGCTGCCGGACCTGAGCGGTTTCGACGTCGCACGGCGCATTCGCGCGGTGGCGCAACCCGACGACGACGGCCGGCATCCGGCGATCCTCGGCGTCAGCGCGTATGAATCGGCTGCGCTCGGCGAAAACAAGCAGGTATTCGACGCATTCCTGCCGAAGCCCGTCCACCTGCGCGAACTCGGCGCGCTCGTCGAGAAACTGCTCGCGTAAGCCCGCGATGCCGTGTGCGCACACGCACCGCATTGCGAGCCGCGCGCGGCGTCACCCGTCGAGACTCATTCGCCGATCAGATGCAGCACGATGTCGCGCCGGTGCGCGGCGCGGCGATGCTCGAACAGGTAGATGCCCTGCCACGTGCCGAGCACCATGCGTCCGTGCTCGACCGGGATCGACAGCTGTACCTGCGTGAGCGCCGTGCGCAGATGCGCGGGCATGTCGTCGGGCCCTTCGGTGTCGTGCTCGTAGCGCGTGGCGTCCTCCGGTGCGAGCGTCGCGAAGTAGCGTTCGAGATCGCGCTGCACCGACGGATCCGCATTCTCCTGGATCAGCAGCGACGCCGACGTATGGCGGCAGAACACGGTGAGCAGGCCGGTGCGGATCGCCTGCTGGTCGACGAACGCACGCACCTGCGGCGTGAATTCGACGAGGCCGCTGCCGCGCGTGTCGACGCCGATGTGCGTGAGGGCCTGTTGCATCTCGGCGACCTCAGCCCAGCGCGGCGAAGCCGTCGGCTTCGATCTGCTTCGCGTCGGCCGGACGCACGACGCGCGCGACCTCGACACCGTCGCGCAGGAACACCAGCGTCGGCCACAGCTTCACGCCGAACGAGCGGCCGAGCGGGCGGCCCGGGCCATCCTCGATCTTCAGGTGCCGCACCGCGGGATGCGCGGAGAACGACGCGACGATCGCGGGCTGCGCGCCCGCGCAGATCCCGCACCAGTTCGCGCCGAATTCGATGACGGTTGCGCCGCCCAGTGCGTCGACTTCCGCGCGCGTCGGCGCATTGGCGGTATAGCGTTGCTCGGTATCCATCGGGCCCTCGTGTACGTTGGCGGAACGTGGCCGCGCCCGCGTGCGTGGTGCGACGGTCGCGGCCTGCGATTTCCTACTCTAGCGGAAAAGCGCGCGCGATGCCGGCCGGCCCGTTGCGGCGCCCACGCCGCCTGCGCCCCCTCCGGAATGACACGACAAGATTCGGAGCGCCGCGCCGCCGCGACAGGATCAGCATGCGGACTGATCCGTCACCAGGGGCCCCCGCCATGAATGCGCCGCATTGCGTCACCGAACCGAACATCCTCTATTTCGGCACGCCCGTCGTGCTGGTCAGCACGCTGAACGAAAACGGCACGCCCAATCTCGCGCCGATCTCGTCCGCGTTCTGGCTCGGCTGGCGCGGCGTGATCGGCATCGCCGCCAGCTCGCAGACCACCCGCAACCTGATGCGCACCGGCGAATGCGTGCTGAACCTGCCGTCGTCGGCGCAGGCGGACGCGGTCGACCGGATCGCGCGCACGACGGGCACGCATCCGGTGCCCGACGGCAAGCGCGCGAAAGGCTACGTATTCGAACCCGACAAGTTCGGCACGGCCGGGCTCACCGCAACCGCGTCGCAAACCGTCGCGCCGCCGCGCGCGCTCGAATGCCCGGTGCACATGGAAGCGGTCGTCGCGGCCGCGCACGGGATCGGCGACGAGGCGCCGGACCTGCGCGGCCATATCCGCGTGTTCGAGTTGCGCATCCAGCGCGTGCACGTGCATCCCGACCTGCTGATGGACGGCTACGCCGACCGCATCGATCCGGACAAGTGGTCGCCGCTGATCATGAGCTTCCAGAAGTTCTACGGGCTGGCGCCGCGGCAGGTGCATGCGTCGCGGCTCGCGGAAATTCCGGAGCGCGCGTATCGCAGCCCCGATATCGAGCGTTCGCGTGAAGCCGGCATGTTGACCGGCGCCGGACGGTAACGAAGCGCCCGGCGCAATGGCAGTGAACCCGGCGCTTCGTCATGCCTCCACCGGCGGTAGCGAGGCGGCTGCACCGACCCCGCACCGCCTCGTTCCGCCTCGCACTGCCGGCTCTGTGCATCGCGGGGCCGATCGCGCGGATCGACACCGCGAGCCTATTCCGCCTCGCGGCCCGCCATACGTTCCATCCACTGCTCGAACGCGGACACCGCGGCATCGTCGGCACGATCGGCGTTCGTCACCAGCATGTAGTCGTCAGCACGCCATACGGGCGACGCGATCGGACACACGAGGCGCCCCTCGGCGAGATCGCGCCCGATCAGCGGCAGTGATGCCAGGGCCACGCCGAGCCCCTCGATGGCCGCGCCGAGCTGAAGATTCACATGATCGAATTCGACATGACGCGCGGCGCGCAGATCGGAAGCCCCCGCTTCCTGCAACCAGTGCGACCAGGCGGAGCGCGTCGTGGCCGAATGCAGCAGGGTGTGATGGCGCAGGTCGGCCACGCCCTGTATCGGATGCCGGCGCAGCAATGCGGGATTGCAGGCCGGCACGCGCAGGTCGGGCATCAACGGGCGCGATACGACGCCCGCGCCCTGCTCGGGACCGGAACGAACACCGATATCGAAAGCGTCGGCGACATAGCGCAACTTGCGCGATGTCGTCGACACCTTCACGTCGATGTCGGGGTACCGCGAATGGAAATCGGCGAGCCGCGGCAGCAGCCAGCACAGCGCAAAGCTCATCGGCACATTCAAGCGCACGACGCCCGATATCCGGTGCTTGAACGTGTCGTGGCGCAGCCGCCCCACCGCGGTACCGAGGCGCTCGAACACGTGGCTGACGTCGTTCAGCAACGCGGCCCCTTCGTCGGTCAGCACGACACCGCGCGGACGACGGTCGAACAACGGCAGGCCGAACCAGTCCTCCAGCAGCCGGATCTGCTTGCCTACGGCCCAGTGGGTGACATGCAGTTCCACCGCCGCCCCCGCGAAGCTGCCGTGCCGCGCGACCGCATCGAAAGCGCGCAGCGCATTGAGCGGAGGCAACTCGCCCCGATGCTTCGCCGTGTCCTGGTTGTCGTTCATGACGTGACTTTTTCTCTCCGTTGACGCGATTTTAGTTCAATTGAAATGGCCGCTGCGTCACCCATAAAATTGACGCATCGAGCGTGAAAACGATGCCACGAGCGGCTTCCACCGACCGCTCGCACGGAGCAAATGACGATGCGCCTGCCGGTTTTTTCCCCTCCCGCGACGCGGGAGACTGCGCCACCCCGACGGCGCGTGCTGTGGCTGTCCTGCATTGCGCACGCAATGCACGATGGCTATACGGACATGATCTACGCGCTGCTACCCGTGTGGCAGTCGGAATTCGGGCTCGACTTTGCGGCCCTGGCCATCCTGCGCGGCATCTATGCCGGCACGATGGCGACGCTGCAGTTGTCCGCGGGGCGCCTCGCGCAATACCTGGGCAGCGGCACGACCCTCGCATTCGGCACACTGCTCGCCGCGCTCGGTTATGCGCTCGCGGGCCTGTCGGGTGGCCTGCTCGGTCTGGGCGTGGCGCTGGCGATTTCGGGCGGCGGATCCAGCACGCAGCATCCGATCGCATCGGGCGCCGTCTCCCGCCTGTACGGACGCGACGCGAGAGGCCCGCTGAGCATCTACAACTTTGCCGGCGATCTGGGGAAATCCGCACTGCCGGCCGCCATTTCGCTGCTCGTGACCATGATGCCGTGGCGTCACGCGCTATGGATCGTCGCCGGATTGGGCTGCGTCGTGGCCGCCGTCATCGCGCTCTGGTTTCCCGCCGTGCCGCGTGGCGCCGGCAAGACGGCGGCCAAAGAACACGCGTCCGCTCAACGCAGAGGCACCGGGAGAAGCGGATTCCCCACGCTGTTTTCCATCGGCGTGCTCGATACGGCGGTACGCATGGGACTGCTGACATTCCTGCCTTTCCTGCTCAAGGCAAAGGGTGTCTCGCCGCAACTGCTGGGAACGGCGCTTGCACTCGTTTTCATAGGCGGTGCGGCGGGCAAATTCATGTGTGGCTGGCTGGGCGCGCGTCTGGGTATGGTCAGGACGGTGCTGCTCACGGAGGGGGGGACAGCCGCGTGCATCGTCGCGGTGATGTATCTCCCGTTGGCACTCGCCATGGTGCTGCTGCCGATTCTGGGTATGATGCTCAACGGCACTTCGTCGGTGCTGTACGGAACCGTTCCGGAGATGTCCGCACCCGAGCGCACCGAGCGCGCATTCGCGATTTTCTACACGGGGACGATCGCATCCGGCGCGATATCGCCCGTTCTCTACGGTTTCCTGGGCGACAGGATCGGTGTGCATGGCGCCACGTATGCGACCGCGCTGACCGCCCTCGCGATTTTTCCGCTCGCCCTCGCACTGCGCCCGCATCTGGCGGATGACTGAACAGGATGAACACCATGACGAACGCTGACTACCCGGCCGTCGCCCTCGTCGGTCCGGGCGCAATCGGAACGACCGTCGCCGCGGCCCTTCATGAAGCCGGCCGCACGCCGGTGATCTGCGGCCGCTCGGCGCACGAACAGTTGAAGCTGCGCTTCGACGGCGGCGAAATCGTCGTGCCCGGGCCCGTACTGACCGATCCGCACGCGGTCAAGGAGAGGTTCGATCTCGTGTTCGTTGCGGTCAAGTCGACGCAGATAGCGAGTGCGGCACCCTGGGTCTCCGCGCTATGCGATACGAATACCGTCGTCTGCGTGCTGCAAAACGGCGTCGAGCAGAAAGCCGCGTTCGCGCCGTATGCGGCCGGCGCCACGGTCGTGCCGTCGATCGTCTGGTTTCCGGCGCAGCGCGAATCGGGCGCATCGGTGTGGCTGCGGGGCAAGCCTCGGCTCACCCTGCCCGATACGCCGGCGAGCAACGTGGTGGTCGCCGCTTTGCACGGCACGCGCTGCGCGCCGGAGGTGGCGGAGGATTTCATCTCGCTCGCCTGGCGCAAGCTCTTGCAGAACGCAGTGGCGGGACTCATGGTGCTGACCGGCCGCCGCGCCGGCATGTACGCGCGAAGCGACATCACCGAACTGTCGCTCGCCTACCTGCGGGAATGTCTCGAGGTCGCGCGGGCGGAGGGCGCGAAGCTGGGCGATGACGTGCCGCAGGAAATCGTCGATGGATTGCATGGCTTTCCGCCTGATTTAGGTACGTCCATCCTTGCCGACCGACAAGGCAACCATCCGCTCGAATGGGACTGCCGGAACGGCGTCGTGCAGCGCTACGGACGAACGCACGGCATTCCGACGCCGATCAGCGATCTGGTCGTTCCGCTTCTCGCTGCCGCCAGCGATGGTCCGGGCTAGGGCCTGTTCACGCTAATAACGGGCTTGCGCCGGCCCCCAGAAGGGCGCTTCGTCAACGGCGTGAACCTGAGTGTCGACGGCGGGATGTCGCTGCGATGACCTCCCGCCAGGACGCTCACTCTGCCGCCCGGTGATACATCGCAACGTAGCGAGCCCGGGCAATCACTTTTCCGTGCATCTGATATGCAACGAGGGCCGGGCTCGACGTGGCGTTCACGTCGATACTCGGAACAGAGAGCGCCGATGCCGTCACGATGTATCGGTGCGACTCCCCCTGAGGCGGGCAAGGCCCGCCGTATTTCGCCGCACCGAAGTCGGTCAGCGTTTCGACGGCCCCGGCAGGCATCCGCTTCGGATCGCCGGAGGCGCCCTTTTCTATCGATGCTTCGGATGCCGGAATATTGACGACGCCCCAATGCATCCAGCCCAGTCCGCCCGTCGGGGCGTCGGGGTCGTGAATGGTCACGACGACGCTCTTCGTTCCGTGAGGAAGATCGGACCACGAAATGCGTGGCGAGACGTTTCCGCCGTGGCAGCCAAATCCGCCGTAGACCTGTTCGTTCTCGAACCGGCCATGGTTCAGGTCGTCGACTTTGACGGAGAACGTTCCCGCGACAGCGATGGTCGGCACGATCGACAAGAGCATCGCGGAGCAGAAGGTCGATCGCGGCAAGAAATTGAATGTCATGGTTGCTCCGTTGAAAAGGACGGCGTTTCCGCAGCAGGCAGGAACGATCCAGCCGAACGAAGCGGATAAGTTGCCGGCTTCGTTGCGGCAGATACGTCGGGTTCGAACACGAAACAAGCGTTGTACAACCCGCGCTCAAACAAATTGTAGATTTTGATTCCCGACGTCAGTAGCGTCGCCAACGCGTTCACCGTGTTGTCTTGATGGCAACAATTGACGACGGGGATGTCTTGAAATTGCGCTCGCGACTGTCACGCGAAGCGGCGGCGGCACGAGAAGCAGGCATGGCAAACCGGCCGACTGCGCGTCGCGGAACATTCCCGCGTGCCCGCAATCGGCCGCCGTGCGCGTCTGCGATCGGATGATCAGACTCCGTGCAAATCGCCCGGTTGCGGCGGAAAGTGCATCACGGCGAATCAGATAACATACAGGCCGCCACATTTCCACGATCAAACCGACGGAGTGTTTTCAGTGATTCAACCGACCCCTGTATTCAAGGACAACCTCGCGCAACTGCCGGCCATCGACGGTATCGCGCGCATCGATCTCGCCGGCGCGAACGGCGACGTGGTCGCGACCATCGAGAACCAGCCGGGCAAGCAGGGCTCGCTCGCGGTGTACAACTATCTGCAGCAGGCGTTCGGCACGCTCGACGCGAAAGCGGCCGAGCACGGCCTCGCCGTGTTCGCCGAACATACGGCCGACGCACGCAACCGCCCGGGCGCGCACCCGAACGTCGACCGCCTGCTGGCGATCGTCGACGGCGGCGAAGCGCTGCGCATCGACGTCGTCGCGAAGGGCTGAGTCGTTGGCGGCACGCGTGCGGAACACCGCAATCGTCGCATCCGTATTCGCTTCCCCGGAGATCGCCCGCGTGTCGCGCTTGAGTGCCCTGGCCTCGGGCCGCCGTTTCGCGACGGCCACCGCGATCACGGCCGTTGCCTGGGCCGCGCTCGGCGGCACGGCATCGGCCGCCCCGCTGCGGACAGCATCCGATATCGCCGGCGCATCGCTCGTGCCGCTCGGCGTGCTGCCGCATTCGCCGGAGAACGGTTCGCTCGATCCGTTTTGCACGCGATATCGCGCGAAGACGACCACCGCGGCCGGCCGCGAAGTCGCGAAGCGCGACTGGATCGTGACGTCCGAGGCGCCGCTCGGGCGCTACACGGTCGTCACGTTCTCGAGCGGCTTCCGCGCCGGCACGAGCGCGATCTGCTTCGCGCGCAACGGCAACATCGGCGTATTCGACGGCACGACGCTCGTCGCGCTCGGCTATACCGCGCGCAAGGCCGGCTGGCAGCTCGGCTCGGTCGATCGGCTGGAAAACGGCGCGCTGCTGATCTGGGGCGGCGACGGCCCGGCACCGCCCGTCGGCGAACTGCATGAAGAGAACGGCGGCCTGCGCTTGACCGGTGTCGCCGCCGAAAGCACACACTGCGGCGGCCGTGCGGTCGTGCCGAACGTTTACGGCGAGCCGCTCGATGCGGCACGCAGGATCCTGATCGCGCACGGCTGGCAACCGCTGCGCCCGCGCGAGAAGCCGGAAGCAACGGATGGTGCGGCAACGCTCGCGAAGCACGGCATCTTCGAAGCCGAAGCGTGTTCGGGTACCGGAATGGGGTATTGCGCGCTGCGCTACCGGAATGCAGCCGGCGTGCTCGGCGTGACGACGGCCGGCGGCGAGCCGGACAAGCCTTCGGCGAATACCGTGATCGACTACCAGGTCGCGTGCCGCAGGCAGGGGGTGCGCTGATCGCACGAGCATGTTGCATGTGTCATGCGATCCGCGCGGTCCGGCCATCGTCCGTTCGCTCGATTGACCGCGCTCACGTGCCCTCCTAAACTGACCTCCCTTTTACGCCGCACCGACAAAAGGGACTGCCATGATCGACCTCTCCACGCTCGCGCTGTTCTCCGGCGCATGTCTCGCCCTGACGGCCACGCCCGGCCCCGACATGCTGCTGATCGCGTCCCGCAGCGTGAGCCAGGGCCGGCGTGCAGGCTTCGCGACGCTCGCGGGCATTCAGGCCGGCACCTACTGCCACGCGCTCGCGGCCGCGCTGGGCTTGTCGCAGCTCTTTGTCGCGGTGCCGCTCGCGTATGACGCCGTGCGCTTCGCAGGCGCCGCGTATTTGCTGTATCTCGCGTGGAAGACCTTCCGTTCGGATGCGACCGCGCTGTCGCCCGTCGCGTCGCCACGCCGCCACTCGACCGCGACGATCTTCCGTCAGGGCCTGACGACGAACCTGCTGAATCCGAAGATGGCGTTGTTCGTGCTCGCGCTGTTTCCGCAGTTCGTGCGCCCCGAGCACGGTTCGATCGCCGTGCAGATTCTCGTGCTCGCGACGGTGCTGAACCTGATCGGACTCGTCGTGAACGGCGCGGTCATTCTTTCCGCGAGCCGGCTGAGCCAGCGGATCGGCGCGCGCCGCCGGCCGTCGAAGCTGCCTCAGTATCTGCTTGGGTCGGTGTTCGTCGGATTGGCGGCACGGCTTGCGGTGGCGGGGCGGCAGTAGTCGTAGCGGCCGCCCGATTCAGGTGCCACCCGAACGGCCAGGTTCAGGCCCGTTCCCGACACACCCACGCGTATCCGCCACCACCCGCAACGCGTCGCTCTCGAGCAAGCTCGCCGGCGTCACCGTGCGGCGGCGCCACGGGATTCGCCCGAAATACCAGATTTTCCAGAAACCGAGCGGATGATCGGGATTCCGGCGCAGCAGCATGTCGAAGGTCTCGACGTCGCCGAGCACGATCCGCGTCGCATCGCGCACGACTTCGCGCACGAACCGCGAGCAGAACTGCCGGCGCGACGCGAGATTGAAACCCGTGTCGTAGACCACGCCGGTCCGGCGCATCGCCGCGTCGACAAGCCGCCGCCGCTGCTCTGCATCGAGCGGCTGCTTCAGCCGCGCGATCACGCATGCGCCGCGATCGGAGCGTGCGAGAAATCGCGACATCGTCGTCACGCGCGATAGCGGAAACGTGCTCTCCGCGACCAGCGTTTCACCGCCGCGCGCGCCGACGACGATGCCGACGTGATTCGTCCATGAGCGCGTTGCGCTCGCTACCTCGAGGAACGGCCGCACGGTCACACGAATGAACACGATGTCGCCAATCTCCGGCGCGACCGGCAACGACACATCATGCGTTTCGGGAGAACCGACGGAGAAGAGGCGCCGCCGGCCCGCGCCGGGCGGGCGGATCATGAGCGGCTGGCGGCCGGTGTCGACGACCATACGGACCTCGCGCGAGTGGTGATGGCGCGAGCATGTCAGCAGCGGCCGGACTCCGCATCCGCTTCGTGTGCGAGGCCAGGTATTCGCGCCGCCCGGTGGCGGATTTCGATACCGGCGTGAAGCGGCGCGCAGGCGCCGCTGCCTTCAGCGCGTCGCGCCCAGCGCCACGCGCAGCCGTTCCATCAACTGCGTGTAGTGGCGCAGCACGTCGTCCCTCGGCACGACATTCGCGGTCGCGAAACGGTCGGACCACACCGGTTTCCACTCATACGAACCGTGCACGCTGCGGTCGCCGTCGGGCGCCTGGATCAGCGAGCGGATCCGCGCATCGCGGCCCGGGCCCGTATGCATGTCGAACAGCGCATGGATATACGTGTGATACGCGTCGTACACGTCGTCGTCGAACAGGTAACGATAGATGTGGAACGTGCGGTCGAGCTCGCGCTTCGCGCGGATCACGTCGTCCGGCGAGATGTCCTTCCAGTAGCCGATCCACGTGTAGAAGCACAGCAGCGCATTGAGCTGCGGCGCGACCGCGTCGTACAGCGCGAGCCGCTTCTCGATCAATCGCTGGTTGGTCCATTGCACCAGTTCAAGGCGCTTCAGCCGGCGCGCGACGAGCCAGCCGAGGCACGCGACCGACAACGGCGTCAGCACGCCGAGCACGAGCTTGACGATTTCCAGCGAATTCCACGGATTGTTGAATGGCTGCATGAATGGCCCGACAAGAAGGAACCTACCCTCGCCGGCGCATGACCCGGCGCGCGGCGCCGCCTGCCCGTTTGCGTCGACATTGACCGTTAGTTGCTTGCGCACCGAACGTCGCGCGACAACACGGGCGACATGCCCGAAGCGGCGCGATGCGTCAGTCTATCGGGCGATTGTCACCGAGCCGTGACCGTTCGTCGACCCGTCGTCGCAACTCCGCGCGCCCGCGTCGCGTTACGTCGGCAACGCCGACGTCAGCTTGACCTTCTGCATCGGAATGTCCGTCTTCACGCTCAGCACGCCCGGGATGCGCGTGAGGGTTTCCATCTGGAAGCGCCGGTAGTCGTCGATATCGGCCGCGACGACGCGCAGCAGGAAATCGCAGTCGCCCGCCATCAGGTGGCATTCGACGACTTCCGGCATCTGCTGGACGGCGTCGGCGAAACGGTTCACGGATTCCGCGTCCTGCCCCTTCAGCCACACGCGCGTGAAGATCGTCAGGCCCTTGCCGACTTTCGCGGGATTCAGCACGGCCACGTATTTCTCGATCACGCCGGCTTCCTCGAGCAGCCGCACGCGCCGCAGGCACGGCGACGGCGACAACCCGACCTCGTGCGCGAGCTCCACGTTCTGCATGCGGCCGTCGCGCTGGAGCGCGCTCAGGATCCGGCGGTCGATGGCGTCAAGTTTCATTTGGCATCCAATTCCAAGAAATTCCCAAATCCTTCGTTCGATGCCAAATTCTCCGAAAATCATGGCCACAACGCAACCCGATTCGAGTCAAAAAAGCAGACAATCCCTCCCCCGAAGGAGGAGTAATGAGCAGTAGCGTTTCAACGTCGTCAGGGCTTCGCGACAAGCCCGCCTATGTCGCCGAGATGGGTCGCGGATTGCGCGCGGCGCTGCCCGTCATGCTGGGTTTCGTGCCGTTCGCGCTCGTGCTGGGCGCGCAGGCCGCGCAGAAAGGGCTGAGCCTGTTCGAAGTGCCGATGATGACCGGCATGAACTTCGGCGGCGGCTCCGAATTCGCGGCGATCCACCTGTGGACGTCGCCGCCGCACATCGCGCTGATCGTCGCGATGTCGTTCCTCGTGAATTCGCGCCACATCCTGATGGGCGCCGCATTCGAACCGTATATCCGCCGCCTGCCGCGCCGCCGCGCGTTCTTCGCCCTGTTCTTCATGTGCGACGAAAGCTGGGCGATGTCGCTCGCCGACGCCCGGGCGCGCTCGGCCACCCACATCAGCGTGCCCTACTACGCCGGCATCTGCGTGGGGCTCTACCTGACGTGGATCTCGATGACCACGCTCGGCGCGGCGGTCGGCCCGACGATCGGCAACGTCGAGCAGTACGGCTTCGACATGGCGTTCACGGCCGTCTTCCTGGTGCTGCTGCGCGGGATGTGGAAAGGGATGCGCGCGAGCCGCCCGTGGTTCGTGAGCCTCGTCGTCGCGGCGGCCACGCACCTGGCCGTGCCCGGCGCGTGGTACGTCGCGGCCGGCGCCTGCGCGGGGCTGATCGCCGCGCTGCTGTGGGAGCCGCGCGATGCCTGATTTCCCGGATCTCAACACGGTCGTCACGATCGTGCTGATGGCGTCGACGACTTACCTGTCGCGCATCCTCGGCTACGTGCTGCTGCGCAACCGCACGCTGAGCCCGCGCATGGCGTCGGTGATGGAGAACGTGCCCGGCTGCGTGCTGATCTCGGTGATCGCGCCGGCCTTCGTGTCGACGCGCCCGGCCGACCTGCTCGCGCTGGCCATTACGCTGATTGCGGCGACACGCCTGTCGATCCTGCCGACCGTCATCGTCGGCGTCGTGTCGGCCGGCGTGTTGCGGCACCTGCTCGGATAACGCGGGTAGCGCGGGTAACGCCGATCCGACCCGCCGCATGCGCGGTCTGTCGAACCTGAGAACGGGCGCGCGATGCGCCCGTTTTCGCATGCGCGCACGGTGCAAGGCACTGCGCGGCACGACAGGCGTCGCGACGGGATGCTAGCCTTGCGGGTGTACCCGCGATGCCATCTCCCCTCATTGCCCACCTGCGAGGATCGTCCCGATGCAAGAAACCCGCCCGCTGTTCGATCGTGTCCTGCTCACCAACGACGACGGATTCGACGCCCCCGGCCTTGAAGTGCTCGAACAGGTCGCCACGCAACTGGCGCGCGAAGTGTGGATCGTCGCGCCGGCGGAAGACCAGAGCGGCACGTCGCATTCGCTGAGCCTGCACGAACCGCTGCGCGTGCATCGCAAGGGCGAACGCCGTTTCGCGGTGCGCGGCACGCCCGGTGACTGCGTCGCGATCGCGATCAGCCACCTGATGAAGGATGCGCGGCCCGACGTCGTGCTGTCCGGCGTGAATCGCGGCGCGAACCTCGGCACCGAAACGGTGTTCTCCGGCACGGTCGGTGCCGCGATGACGAGCATGCTGGTCGGCGTGCCGGCCATCGCGCTGAGCCAGGCCTTCACCGATCGCAATGCGGTGCCGTGGGGCACCGCGCTGGCGCTCGCGCCGGACGTCATTCGCCGGCTCGTTACCGCCGGCTGGGACAGCGATGCGTGCCTCAACGTGAATTTCCCGGCGCGGCCGGCCGAGGACGTGCGCGGCCTGAAGGTGACGAACCAGGGGGCCGGTACGCTGCAGGGCGTCGAGATCGTGTCGGGCCGCGATCCGCGCGAGATCGACTATCACTGGCTGAAACTCGCTCGCACGCCGCGTGAGGACGATCCGGATTCGGAAACGGTCGCACTCGGCGAAGGGTATGTCGCCGTCACGCCGCTGAAGTTCGAGCGCACGCACGACCAGGCGCTCACGCAACTGCGGTCGCGCCTCGGCTGATCCGCGTACGGAGGCTAAAAAACGGTCGCGGCAATCGCGTGCATGATTCTTGCGCGCGGCTGTCCGGCCGCGACATTGCATCACGACATCACCGAATCGCCACAACACCGCGACGCTGTATCTCCACATCACTTGCATCACTGCATCACCGCATCACTGCATCACCACTTCACCGCATCACCACTTCACCGCATCACCACTTCACCGCATCACGTCAGGTTCATTCCCCCATCGAGCATCACGATCTCGCCCGTCACGTAATCAGACGCGACGAGCATCGCGACCGTCTGCGCGATGTCATCCGGCGCCGCCGCCCGGCGCATCGGCGCGCGCTCGCGCCAGAGCTGCTGCGCGTCCGTCCAGTCGGCCGTGAGCGGCGTATCGACGAGCCCCGGTGCGACCGCGTTGACGCGAATCGCCGGCGCGAGCGTGCGCGCGAGCAGCCGCGTCGTGTGATTAAGCGCGGCCTTCGCCGCCGCATAGGGAATCGACGCGCCCTTCGGCCGCACGCCCGCATGCGAACTGACGTTCACGACGCACCCGGCCCGCCCGTGCGACGCCGCCTCGCGCAGCGCGGCCTCCGCTTCGGCGACGAGCCGGAATGGCGCGATCACGTTGATCTCGTGCATCTCGCGCCACACGTCGGGCGTCGCCGCGGCAAGGTCGTCATGCGGAATCACGCGGCTGACGCCCGCGTTGTTGACGAGGACGTCGAGCCGCCCGTGCACGGCCAGTGCGTCGCGGATCAGCCGCACGCGTTCGGCATCGTCGGCGAGATCGGCCTGCACGTAGGCCGCGCCGAGTTCGCGCGCCATCGCGCGCCCCACGTCGGCCGAACTGCGCGAATGCAGGATCACCGCATAACCGTCCGCCGCGAGGCGGCGCGCGATCGCCGCGCCGATTCCCGACGTCGATCCGGTGACGAGCGCGACCGGCCGATGCAGCCGCGACGCGCGCGGCTCGGCGACGGTTTCGGTTTCAGGTTCCGTTTCGGGAATCGGGGCAGAGATCGGCGGAAGCGGCGCGTCCATGTCGGGGAACCCTGTGAGTGGCGTTCCCGCATCATAAGCGCGACGACGTCTCCCGGACGCGAAAGTCACCGCGGCCACCGCGAGGATCGCTCCGGCGAAGCCGAATCGGCCGGCCATCCATGCGGCCGGCAACGCGCGGATCGCACAGCCGGGATCGCGCCAGAACCGGTACACGCTCAGCGAGCGAGCACGCCCGCCAGCCGGGCCCGGACGCATCGGACGCATCGGACACGGCAGCAATCAGGCCCGGACAGACCATCGCCGTGCCGAGACCGGGCAACACGCTCGCCACGAGCCGCCAGCCGCCAGCGCAACTGCCCCGTCAGCGCGGCCGGCGCACGCCTTGCCGCCGGCACCCGCATCCCGGCGACGATCAGCCCCTTGCGGCCCCAGCGGTCGCTCAGCGGCCCGGTGACGATCCGGCAACTTGCCCCATACGGCCGGACAGACGGCCTCAAGGATGCGATCCGCTCGAAACCGGCACCACCGGATGAAGCCATTCGGCCCGCGTCGAGGCGGGCCGCTTGCTGTTGCCTGCTGCTACTTCCCTGCCAACGTCAGCGAAGGTGCGAGCGCGCTGTTCGGATCCTGGCCGTTCCACTGGCTGACCCAACCATCGTTCGGCGTCGCCCCCATCACGAAATCGAGCGTGCCGCCGGCCTTCATCTCGTCGTAGGTGATGTACGGCCGATGCAGCGACACGCCGTTCAGGCTCACCGACTGCACATAGCGATTGACCGACGACGGCGCGCCGCCGCCGGCCGTGTGCGCCATCACGGTGAAACGCCGCGACTTGCCGAACTTCAGCGCACCACCGTCTCCGCCGCCCGATGCAACCGGGATGTCGATCGTCGCTTCCGCGAACAGCGGCGTGCCAAGGTAGAACACGCCGCCCACCGGATTCAGCGAATAGATGCCGAGCGCGGACAGCACGTACCACGCGGACAGCTGCCCGCAGTCGTCGTTGCCGGGAATGGCCGAATCGCGCACGCGGCGCGGGTCGGCCAGCGCGGCCTTCAGGCTGTCGCCGCTGAGCAGCGCGCGATCGCCGGCCGTCAGCGTCAGCGAATACATGTCGTCCATCACCGTGCGCACGCGGTCCTGTGTCTTCGACGGCACGCCCGCGATGTCGTACAGGTACGGCAGATGGTTCGCCGGTTCGTTCCCGGCGAAGAACTGGCCGCTGCGGCCGGTCAGGTCCGGAAAGCCCTGGTTGCCGAGGAAAGTCAGCGGGTTGGCCGGATCGAACGTGCGATCGAGCTGCGCGATGAACTGGCTTTTCCCGCCGAGCAACGCAACGAGCCCCGGGAAGTCGTGGAAGATGTTCCACGTATCGATCCACGCATTCGATTCGGAGAAGTCCGTCTTCTCTGCCGCCGTCGGGTCGAAGCCCGCCACCCAGTTACCCTGCGCATCCTTCGGCTGCGAGAACTTCCAGCCGTTGTTCAGCGTCGGGTTGAACACGTTCCGGTAGTTCTGGCTGCGCTGCAGGTAGGGCCGGTAGTCGGCCGTGCTCTTGCCCGCCGCCTTGCCGACCGCGGCCGTCGCCCAGTCGTCGAACGCATAGTCCTGCGTCGTCGACACCGATGCGTTGTCGCCCGCGACCACGTAGCCGCGCTGGCGGTACTGGTCGAAGCCGTGCGCGCTCGCGCCCTGCGTGGTCGTCAACGCGGTCCAGATGTCGTCGATGCCCGCGCTCGTCAGGTGCTTCAGGTACGCATCGGCGATCAGCGGGATCGACGGGTGGCCGGCCATCGTGAAGGTTTCCGTTTGCGCGAGCGGCCATACCGGCAGTTCGCCCTTGCCGTTCTGCCTGAACTGCGTGAGCAGCGACTTGACCCAGCCGTCGACGCGCTCGGGCTGCACCAGCGTCATCAACGGCGACTCGGCACGGAAGGTGTCCCACAGCGAGAACGTCGACGAATAGTCGAAGCCCGGATTCGCATGCTTGCTCGTCGTCGGCGGCGACGTCGTGCCGTCGTTGGTCGAATCGGTGCCGACGTAGCTGCCGTCCGCGTTGTTGTAGACGGTCGGCGCGAGCATCGTGCGATACAGCGACGTATAGAACATCGTCCGCTGGTCGGCGCTGCCGCCCTTGATCCTGATCCGTCCGAGCGCGTCGGCCCACACGCGTTCGGCCGCGCCGCGCACCTGGTCGAACGACTTCGCCCCGACTTCCGCGGCGAGATTGGCCTGTGCATCCGCGATGCTCGACGGCGAGATGCCGACCTTCACCGTAACCGCGCCGCTGTCGTTACCGTCGGCGAACGTCAGGTAGGCCTTGAAGCCGTCGGCGCTGAACGCGACGTGTTTCGTATCGAACGGCTTCGAGAAACGCGCGACGAAATACGTCGGCTTGTTGTTCGCCCAGTTGTTCGTGATCTCCCAGCCGGCGATCGTCTGCGCGTCGATGACCCGGATCTTGCCGCTCGCGGTCGAGCCGCCGATCGGGTTGTCGATGCTGACGATCATGCTGCGCTTCTGCGCAGCCGCGCTCGGGAAATACGTGTAGCGATGCACGCCCGCATGCGCGGTGGCCGTCATCTCCGCGAGAATCTTCGCGCCCTTCACGTTCCACGGCGTGTTGCCGCTGCCGACCGGCGCCATCTTCACGCGGTAGTAGCCGGGGCTCGCGGTTTCGTCGTCGTGGCTGAACGACGCGTTGTAGGTGATCGACGCATCGGCGGCCACCTTGGCCAGCGTCGCGGTGTCGACCGGCGCCAGCGTCGGCAGGAACCGCACTTCGCCGCCCGAACCGATGCCGGTGCCCGACAGGTGCGTGTGCGTGAAGCCGGTGATGAGCGGATCGTCGTACTGATAGCCGGACGTGCGATCCCAGTTCCACGGCAGCGTGTGCGCGCCGCCGGTCGTGTCCGGCCCGAGCTGCACCATGCCGAACGGCACGGTCGCGCCTGGGTACACGTGGCCGTGGCCGCGCACGCCGCTGCTCCAGTCCGCGTTGATGTCGAGGTTCGCGGTGCCGATCATCGGATCGACGCTGCGCAGCACCGATCGCTTGCCCGCGCCGCCGTTCTCGCCCGGGTCGTTCTGATCGCCCTGGTCGTTCTGGTTGCCCTGGTCGTTCTGGTTGCCCTGCGCGTTCGACATCTGCGCGAGCACGCTCGCATCCGTCGAAGCCTGATCGCCCCCGCACCCCGACAACACGGCAAGGCACCCGATACCCACCACATGACGTAGCTTCATCCGTTCGTCCCTCCCTCTCTCTGCGTCGATCCTGTCGGCAAGAACCGCTCGTTGATCTTCTCGACCGTTACGGCGCGCTGGCTGCCTGCGGGAACGACGGCATCGCGGATGCGTCGGTGCCCCACGTCGCGGCGCTCGCGTCGGACGTCATCGAATACGACAGCTTTCCGCCCTTCGCGATGTGCTCGAACGGCAGCCACGCGGTCGGGTAAGGTGCGCCGTTCAGCTTCAGCGACTTCACGTAGAACGACGCGGCATCGCCCGAACCCGCGCCCGGCGCGACGATGTGCAGCAGGCGGTAGCTGCCGTCCTGCTGCCCGACGCGCACGACGATCTTCTCGAACTGCGGGCTCGACAGCGCGACGCCGCTCACGCCCGGCACGACCGGGTAGAGACCGAGCGCGGCCCACACGTACCAGCCCGAGAGCGCGCCGAGATCGTCGTTGCCGGGCAGCCCGGCCGCACCGGCGCCGAACTCGTTCGCGAGCGACGCATGCAGCACACGCTGCGTATGCGACGGCGCACCGGCCCACGCATAGACCCACGGCACGGCCATCGTCACTTCGTTGCCGACGTAGAAGTACGGCTGCACGGTGCCGATGTTCAGGTGCGTGAAGAACGTGTCGAGCCGCTTGACGACCGGTGCGGCACCGCCGGCCTGCGCGACCACGCCGCCGAGATCGTGCGGCACGTACCACGTGTATTGCTCCGAGTTGCCTTCCATGAAGCCGGTGCCGTCGGTGACCCACGCGCCCGCCGCGGTCTTCGGCTGGACCGCGTTCCTGTCGAACAGGTTCTGCCAGTTGCCGCTCGATTTCAGCAGCGTGCCAGCCGCCGCCGTATCGCCGAGCGCCATCGCGAAGCGCGACACCGCAAAGTCGCGCACCGCATATTCGAGCGTGTTCGACGCGGTCTGGTTGTCGCCCGGGCCCGACGACGGCACGTAGCCGAGCCGGTCGTAATCCGCGCGGCTGCCCATCACCGGCGTGCCGGCGCATGCGGCGCCCGGCGCCGTGCTGCGCTTCATGATCGACAGCGCGGCCTGCGTGTCGAACTTCGTCGCGCCGAACGCATGCGCGTTCGCGACGATGATCGAGCCCGCATCGCCCGGCATCACGGCCGTCTCGGTATTGAAGTACGCCCAACGCGGGAACGCGCCGCACGCTTTTGCATCGAGCACGAGCGACTGCACGATGTCGCTGGTCCGCACCGGATCGAGCAATGCCTGAAGCTGCATGAACGAGCGGTCGATGTCCCAGCCGGAGAAGTTCGCGTACATCGTGCGGCCTTGCTCGACCTGACGCGTCGGCGCGGCCGATGCGCCGTTCGACGCGTAGAAGTCCGGATACTGGCCGTTCACGTCGTTGAACACGTTCGGGTGCAGCGACGCGTGATACAGCGCGGTGTAGAACTTCGTCTTGTCCGCGTCGCTGCCGCCCGTGACCTGGATCGCGTTCAGGCGCGCGTTCCACGCGGCGCTCGCCGCGCTGCGTACCTTGTCGAAACGCCAGTTCCGGTTGCCTTGCGCGTCGGTGCCCGGATTCTCGGCGAGCAGGTTCGCCTTCGCGTTCGCCTCGCTGACGAACGAAATGCCGAGCTTCATCATCACGTCCGGGTGCTTGCGGTCGACATTGAACGTCAACGCCACGGGGCTGTCGTTCGACAGCGCCGGCTTCACCGCGAACGGCTGGCTGAATTCCGCGTAGTAGTAGACGGGTACCGCATGCCCGGCCCAGCAGAATCCGCCGCCCGCGATCGTGCCCGACAACGCGCGGTCGCCGACCTGGCTGATCGTGTCGCCCGTCGAGCCTTGCGCGCGATTGTTCAGCACGGTCGGATCGATCGCGATCGTCGCCTGCTGGCCCTGCGCGAGTGCCGGGTACGTGAAGCGCGCGAAGCCGGTGCGCAGCGTCGTCGTCAGTTCGGCCTTGATGCCGTTGCCGAGCGTGACGCCGTAATAGCCGGCCTGCGCGGTTTCGTTCGCATGGCTGAAGCTGGCCGGGGTGCCGGCGTTGCCGGGCGCGAGCTGCGGCATCACGTTCAGGTAGCCGCCGTTCGCCCAGCAGCCGGTGCCGCTCAGGTGCAGGATGCTGAATGCGTTGATCGACGTGTCGCCGTACCAGTAGCCGCCGGAGAAGCCGGAGCCGTCGCCTTTGCGGCTGTCGTACTGGGCGGTGGGCGTCATCGGGCTCCACTGCATCATCCCGAACGGGACCGTCGGCCCCGGGAACGTGCCGCCGCCCAGACCCGAGCCGACCGGGTCGGCCGGCTGGTCGGTCGCGTAGTCGGTGCCGATCAGCGGATTGACGTACTGAACGACGCGAATGTCGGCGTTCTTCTTCGCTGCTGCGTTGCCGTTGTCGTTTCCATTGCCGTTGTCGTTTCCATTGCCGTTGCCGCCGTTGCCGTCTTCGTTGCCTTGCGACTGCGCCGCGGCCGACAGATTCGAAGCGGCTGCCGACGGCGAATCGCCATCGCCCCCGCACGCAGCCAAGCCAACGCAGAGCGCCAGCAGCGCCGCTCCCAACCCCCAGTTCCTCGACATCGCCTGTCTCCGTTTCGTTCTTGAATCAAGCTGTTGATTCGAACTACTGAGCTTTAAATCAGGAATCTTTTCGTGACTTGTCGCGTACGCGGTCAATCGGTCGAAACTGCCGGACGCGTGTATTTATTTCCGTACCCGGATGCCCGAAAAAGACATGCCGGCAGGTCGAAATGCCAGCACCCGGGAACGGACAATGCGCACAAGCGTGCCCAAATAAACGCGGTTTCTCTACCCCGTATTTTTACGAATTTTTATTTTGTTTATCTAAACAATATGTAATTGATTCGGTTTTTTATACGGAATTCGACATTGCGAATGCGATTGGCAATCAGGGCTGTTTCGGCAGCTCGACGTAGTCTTCAAGCTCGCCGGCGATATAAAGCCGCTTGCCGATACGCGGGTATTCGCAGACATCGTGTTCGAGCCGCTGCCCGCCGACGAGCAGTTCCAGCGGCGCATCGCCGGTGTTCTGCACCGTATGCGCTTCACCGCCACGCGGAAAGCCGATGAAATCACCGGGCCCGATTTCACTGACGCGTTCGCCGATCGTGACGGAGCCCGTGCCGGACAGCACGTAGACGAATTCTTCCTCGTACAGGTGACGGTGATACTCGGCCGATTCGTGACCGGGCATCAGCGTGAGCAGGTGGATACCGAATTGCGTCAGGCCGGTCAGGTCGCTGAGTTGTCGTTTGAGCCGGACGGCATTGGGATTCAGCGAATGCACCGCGCGCGTCGGTTCCATCTTCGCGATATCGGCGGCCTTCAGCAGTTCCCGGGGAAAGGGAGTCGACATGGGGGTCTCGCAAGCGTGAATGCATCGGTTGAACGCTGCGCCGGCGCGGCGCACGCAGCGGCTATTGTCCGACATTTTCACGCTGGCAGACGTGGCACTCGCACCGCTGTCGCACGCGGCTCAAACGCCCCCGTTCGTTGCGCGAGCGCATCGATGCGAACGGTGCGCGCCGCGCTGCACGTCATCGCATGCATGAAGGTTGCGCCCGCCAACGTGACGGGCGGACGCCGCGTGACGCTCAGCGCACGTGCACGCCGCGCAACGCCGTCAGCAACGCGACGAGCCGATCGATGTGCGCATCTTCCGTGCGCCACGACGACACGCTGATCCGGAACGCCGGCCGCCCCTGCCACACGGTCGCGCCGAACCACACGTCGCCCGATGCCTGTGCGGCTTCGAGGATCGCCGCGGTTTCGTCGTCGGTGCCGGCGCGCACGAGCACCTGGTTCAGCACGACGCGATTCAGCACGTCGTAACCGGCCGCACGCAGGCCGTCCGCGACCCGCGCCGCCTGCGCGCAATGCCGCTCGACCATCGTCGCCACGCCGGCGCGGCCGAGCGCACGCAACGCAGCCCACACGGGAATGCCGCGCGCCCGTCGCGAGAATTCGAGGTTCAGGTTCTTCTGCGCATCCTGCGCGCCGCTCAGGTAGACGGCGTCGCTGTTCATCGCGGTGGCGAGCGCCGCCGCGTCGCGGCAGATCACCATCGCGCCGTCGTACGGCGTGTTGAGCCACTTGTGCCCGTCGGTCGTCCAGCTGTCCGCGCCGTCGATGCCGTCCGTCAGCGCGCGCTTCGACGATGCGCGTGCCCACAGGCCGAACGCGCCGTCCACGTGCACCCATGCGCCGGCCGCCTTCGCGGGCGGAATCAGCGCCGCGAACGGATCGAATTCGCCGGTGTTCACTTCGCCAGCCTGCACGCAGAGGATCGTCATGTCGTCGAGCGGCGGCAACTGGGCGGGGTCGATGCGGCCGTGCGCATCGACCGGCGCGACGACGATGCGCTTCATCCCGAAGCCGAGCACGCGCAGCGCCTTCTTCACCGTGATGTGCGCGAGCGCGGAAATCACGACCTTCACTTCGGGCGCGCCGATCAGCCCGTCCTCGTCGATATCCCAGCCCTTGCGCGCGAGCAGCGCGCGCCGCGCGGCCACCAGCGCGACGAGCGTGCAGGCTGTCGCGCTCGTACCGAACCCGACCGCGCTGCCTTCGGGCAACGCGAGCGCATCGACGACCCAGCGCGCGGCCTGGCGTTCGATCGTCGCCGCGACCGGCGAATTCGCGTACGACGACGCGCACTGGTCCCACGCGAGCATCAGCCGCTCGGCCGCGGCAGCAGCCGGGAGCGCCGCGCCGATCACGAAGCCGAAGTAGTTCGGGCCGTTCGACGCGACCGTCGCGGGCGTGCCGTGCTCGTCGAGCAGGCGCAGCACGTCGTCGGCCGGGCGGCCCGCGTCGGGCAGCGGCTCGTCGAAGGCGGCGAGGCCGGCCAGCGCGGCCGCGTCGGGAAACGCGCGTCGCTCGCCGGTTGCGGCCAGATACGCGTGCGCGCGCCGGTCGGCGTCGGCCAGCAGTGCAAGTTCGTCCATGTCGGTTGCCTCGGGGGAAATGGAATCAGAGTTGCGAGAGATCTTGGCCGAGCTGCTGCAGCGCGCCGTCGATCCGCTTGTAGTACGTGAACTTGCCGACGCGGGTCGCCCGCACGAGCCCGGCATCCGCGAGGATGCGCATGTGGCGCGTGGTCGTGGCCGGCGCGATGCCGAGCTTCTCGGTGATGTACGTGCAGCACACGCCGAGCTCGTCGAAGTCGCCGTGCGGTTGCGGCGGGAAATGCTTGCGCGGCTGCTTGAGCCAGCGCATCACGGCCAGACGGCTTTCGTTGGCCAGGGCGCTGATGCGGGTAACGTCGTCCATGGGGTGCGGTTTCGTTTGACGTTTCGAATATTAGCTAAATGACGAAGTGTGGGCAATCGGTTTGAAGGACGATTTCGGCTGGCGATGTGGCGTGCAGGGGCGTTGCGTCGACACGCGACGCAAGCGCGGCGGAATCGCTGCTTCGACGTTTCGCGACAGCCCGTGTAATCTGCATCACGCCGCAGTCAGTGCCTGCGCCAGCCGGTCGATCAGCGCACGCACGCGTGTCGGCTGCGCGGCTCGGCCCGGATACACGATCTGCAAGTCGACGTCGCCCGGCGAGAAGTCGCGCAGGATCTCGACGAGCGCGCCGGACGCCAGATCCTGCTCGACGTCGACCAGCGATTTCAGCGCGACGCCATGCCCCGCGATGCACCACGCCCGCACGAGCGCGCCGTCGTTGGCCACGCGCCGGCCGCGTACCATTACGCGCTTCGGTTCGCCATCGATGCTGAACGGCCATTCGGCATACAGGTCCGGCCCGAAACGCATCACGATGCAGTCGTGAGAAACGAGATCGTCCGGATGCGTTGGCGTGCCGTGCGCGGCGAGATACGCAGGCGACGCACATACCACGCGCCGCGCGCGGCCGAGCGAGCGGCTGCGCAGCGAACTGTCCGCGAGCGTGCCGCGGCGAATCGCGAAATCGAGCCCCTGCCCGACGAGATCGACGTAACCGTCGCCGAGATGCAGGTCGACCGTCACACCCGGGTGCTCGGCCAGGAACGCATCGACGACCGGCACGACGCGCTCGCGCCCGAGATCGGCCGGTGCGCTCAGCCGCACGGGCCCCGACAGCGTCTGCACGCCCAGCCGCACGCGGCTTTCGAGTTCGTCGGCTTCGGCCAGCAGGCGCCGCGCGCCGTCGACGAGCGTGCGGCCCTCGTCGGTCAGGCTGATCGCGCGCGTCGTGCGCGTGAGCAGCGCCGCGCCGTAGTGACGCTCGAGCGCCGTCAGTCGCTCGGACACCGTGGCCGGCGACAGCCCGACCTCGCGGCCCGCCGCAGCCAGCCCGCCCTTCTCCACGATGCGCAGGAACAGCGCGAGATTGTCGAGCAGCATTGTTCGCTCCTTCCGAAGGATATTTTCGAAGCCTGCCCGATTATCCGAAATGTCCGCAAGCGATACAGTGCGGCAACGCTCGATGTCACGGCCGTCCACCCCAGCGCTTCGATCATCCACAGGAAACCCGCCATGGAATACCGCACCCTCGGCCGCTCCGGCCTCAAGGTTCCCGTCCTGAGCTTCGGCGCCGGCACATTCGGCGGCACCGGCCCGCTGTTCAGCGCATGGGGCAACACGGGCGTCGACGAAGCGCGCCGCCTGATCGACATCTGCCTCGAAGCCGGGGTGAACCTGTTCGACACGGCCGACGTGTATTCGGACGGTGAATCCGAGCGCGTGCTCGGCGCCGCGATCAAGGGACGTCGCGACCAGGTGCTGATCTCGACGAAGACGGGCCTGCCGACCGGCGACGGCCCGAACGACGCGGGCACGTCGCGCGCGCGACTGGTCCGCGCGGTCGACCACGCGCTGCGCCGCCTCGACACCGACTACATCGACCTGCTGCAACTTCATGCGTTCGACGCGGGCACGCCGGTCGAGGAGGTGATGTCGACGCTCGACGATCTCGTGCGCGCGGGCAAGCTGCGCTACATCGGCGTGTCGAACTTTGCGGGGTGGCAGATCATGAAGTCGCTGGCGGTGGCGGATCGGCACGGCTGGTCGCGTTACGTCGCGAACCAGGTCTACTACTCGCTCGTCGGCCGCGACTACGAGTGGGACCTGATGCCGCTCGGCGCCGACCAGGGCCTCGGCGCACTCGTGTGGAGCCCGCTGGGCTGGGGCCGGCTCACCGGCAAGATCCGGCGCAACGCACCGCTGCCCGAAGGCAGCCGCCTGCATGAAACGGCGAGCTACGGGCCGCCGGTCGACGAAGCGCGCCTGTACGACGTGGTCGATGTGCTCGACGCGATCGCGGAGGAAACCGGCAAGACGGTGCCGCAGATCGCGCTGAACTGGCTGCTGCAACGGCCGACCGTGTCGTCGGTCATCATCGGCGCGCGCAACGAGGAACAGTTGCGCCAGAACCTCGGCGCGGCAGGCTGGGCGCTGACCGATGCGCAGGTCGCGAAGCTCGATGCGGCGAGTGCTGTCGAAGCGCCTTATCCGTACTTTCCGTATCGACGGCAGGCGGCGTTCGCGCGGATCAATCCGCCGATGCGCGGGTAAGGGACGGTAGCGGCGACGCGGTTGCGTGCCAGTGTCAGGCCGGCACGCCTGCCTGGCCGAGCCGCACGATCTTGTCGGCCGCGCCGATGACCGAGCGCCGGTGGGTGATCGCGATCACCGTGACATCGCGGGCGAGCAGTCGCACGTGTTCCATGATGTCGCGCTCCGTCGCTTCATCCAGCGCGGAACTCGCCTCGTCGAGAAACAGTACGGTCGGGTTGCCGTACAGCGCCCGGGCGATCGCGATGCGCTGGCGCTCGCCGCCGGACAGCTTCAGCCCGCGCTCGCCCACCGTCGTGTGGAATCCGTCCGGCAGGCCGTCGATGAACGTCAGGATCGTGGCCCTCGCAGCGGCTTCCCGCAAACGCCGAGCATCGTGCGGCCGGCCGAGCAGGATGTTGTCCTCCAGGCTTTCGTTCAGCAACACTACGTCCTGCGGCACGACGGCGACCGCACCGTACCAGTCGGCGCGGTCGATGTCCGCGAGATCGACGCCGTCGACGAGAATGCGCCCGCCGGTCGGTTCGATCGACTTCAGCGCCAGCTTGAAGATCGTCGATTTCCCCGCCCCCGTTTCGCCGACGATGAACGTGACGGCCCCGCGCTCGGCGACGAAATCGACATCGGTCACGCCGCGCCCGTTGCCGTACGCGTAACCGACATGGTCGAACACCACGCGCCCTTCGCGCGGCACGAACGCCGATGCGTGCGACACCTGCCGCTCCTCGGGTGCCGTCCAGAGCGCCGCGAACGGCACGAGGGCCGCGCGGGAGCGCGCGCTCTCGTCGATCGAGCGCGCGAGCATTTCGAACGGCAGGTTCAGTTGCAACAGCAACGTGTTGAACAGCACGATGTCGCCGATCGACAGCGCACCGGCTTCATGGCGCGGCAGCAGCAACCAGAACGTCACCGAGAACTGGACCGCGAGGCCGAGACCCAGCAGCGCGAGATAGCCGACGTGCTGCAGCACGTATGCGCGCCAGCTGTCGCGCTCGACGCGCGCTTTCTCGGAGAAACGTTCGCTCATCCACCGATGGCTGCCGAAATGCCGAAGCGTCTCCATCGCATTGATCGCGCCGCCGACGAAACGCGCATTCTCCTGCCCGGCCTCGATGGCGCGGTCGAGAAACGCGCGCGAGCGCCGCGCGGCAACGATCGCGATCGTCACTGCGACCGCGCCGTAGGCGGCCGTGATGGCCATGACCTCGAAATTGATCAGCGCGCCGAGCGTGGCGAGCGTCAGCACGATCTGAAGCGTGCCGGGGATCAGGTCCATCAGCGCGAGTTGCACGAGCACCGACAGTGCGCGGCTGCCGCGTTCGTTCGCATTCTGGATTTCAGCCGGATTGTGTTCGACGAAGAAGGCCGTGGTCTTCTTCAGGATGCGCTCGAAGAAGCGCGTGCCGGTGATGAATCCGAGATTCTCGGAACTCATGAAGGACAGGTACTGCACCACGCGTTGCAGCGCGCTGGACAGGCCCAGCAACACCGCATAGAGCACAAAGCCCGGGATCAGCGCATGGAGCACGCCGCGATGCGACAGCGCGTCGATCAGGCGCGAGAACAGATAGGGCGCGGCGACGGCGCTCGCACTCGACAGCACGACGACCGCCGCGACCGTCAGCAGCATCCAGCGATCGGCCTTCCAATAGGCTCGCAGCACCTCGGCAATCGGATTCGGCGCGTGGTGTTCGTTCATGACGCGAAAAACCGGGGGCGACCCGGATGGCGACAGACGGCCGAAAAGTCTAACAGACCGAAAGAAAAGACACGGCGGCGTTCGGGCGGCACGGCGGCAGCAACGCGGGGCCTTCGAAGGCCGGCTGGCCGTGGACGCTACCAAACGGCGGATGCCCCCCACATTGACATATCGGTAAATCTCGATATACTCCGCGCCATGGAATTGCTCGACATTTTCAAGGCCCTCTCGAACCGGACTCGTCTCGAGATCCTGCAAGGCTTGAAGGATCCCGTGAAAAACTTCCCTCCGCAGGACGAAGGGGACGTGCTCACGGTGGGCGTCTGCGTCAGCAGCATTCAGGAGGGTGTCGGGCTGTCGCAGTCGACGGTGTCCGATTATCTTGCCACGCTGCAACGCGCCGGCCTGGTCGAGGTCAGGCGCATCGGTCAGTGGACCTACTACAAGCGCAACGAAGCAGCCATCAGTGCGCTTGCCAAGGCCATTGGCAAAGAGCTGTAATTTTTTGCCGCATTATATCGATAATTCCCGATATCTCTTTTTATCGAAACAAGGAGTTCCAGTGAAAGCGCTCATGCTCAAATCGTTTGGCGGCCCGGAATCGTTCGAACTGAGTGACGTACCCAAGCCCGTGCCGCTCGCGGGACAAGTCCTGGTCCGCGTCCATGCGACGTCCATCAACCCGCTGGATTACCAGGTCCGGCGCGGCGACTATCCCGACCTGGTGCCGCTGCCGGCCATTACCGGGCATGACGTCTCCGGCGTGGTCGAAGCAGTCGGGCCGGGGGTGACGGCCTTCTCTCCGGGAGACGAAGTCTGGTACACCCCGCAAATCTTCGACGGGCCGGGCAGTTATGCCGAGTACCACGTCGCCGCCGAACACATCGTCGGGAAGAAGCCGCCGTCACTGAGCCATCTCGAAGCGGCAAGCCTGACCCTGGTCGGCGGGACGGCATGGGAAGCACTGGTCGTGCGTGCGGCGCTGCGCGTGGGGGAAAGCATTCTGGTACACGGTGGCGCGGGAGGCGTCGGCCATGTGGCGATCCAGCTCGCCAAAGCCATCGGCGCGAGGGTGTTCACGACCGTGCGCGCAGCCAACGTCGAATTCGCCCGAAGTCTGGGGGCCGACGAGGTCATCGACTACGAAAAGGACGATTACGTCGACGCCGTCATGCGGACCACGGGTGGCCGCGGAGTCGACGTCGTGTTCGACACCATCGGCGGCAACACCTTGTCGCGCAGCCCCGACGCGCTCGCACAGCTTGGCCGCGTCGTCACGATCGTGGACATCGCACAGCCGCAAAACGTCATTCAGGCCTGGGGCAAGAACGCGAGTTATCACTTCGTTTTCACGAGGCAAAACCGTGGCAAGCTGGATGAGCTGAGCGCATTGGTTGCGCGCGGACAGCTGCGGCCATACGTCGGCGCCGTCTATTCCCTTGCCGATATCCCGCTCGCCCATGCCCGGCTGGAAAGTCCCCGCCACGGTGTTCGCGGAAAGATCGCGATCGCGGTCGAGCCATTGGCTCATCCCGGCCGTGTCGACGGGTCTTCATGATCCTGTTGCGCGGATGCTCGACCGTCGGCCGTGGCACCATGAAATGCTGTCGTCATGGGCCTACCCATGGTGCCGCGAGCTTCCTATCGTAGAGACCTGCGACGCGCCGGCCGGACCGGCGGCGCGCGCCCTTCTCATCGAAAGGTTCGCCAACAACATGAATGCCGACGACACAGGACTGACCGTACGCGCGGTCACTGAAAACGACTACGACCAGTGGCTGCCGCTATGGGACGGCTATAACCGCTTCTACGGCCGCTTCGACGATACGGCCCTGCCGCTGCGCATCACGCAGCTCACGTGGTCGCGCTTCTTCGACGGCTACGAGCCCGTCCATGCCTTCGTCGCGGAACGTGACGGCAAGCTCGTCGGGCTCGTGCATTTCCTGTATCACCGCAGCACGACGCACGCCGGGCCGGTCTGCTACCTGCAGGACCTGTTCACGCTCGACAGCGAGCGCGGCAAGGGCGTCGGCCGCGCGCTGATCGAAGCCGTGTACGACACCGCGCGTGCGCATCGCGCCGAACGCGTGTCCTGGCAGACGCACGAATCGAACCACACGGCGATGCGCCTCTACGACACCGTCGCGGAAAAGCCGGGAGCCGTGCTCTACCGGAAGGAGTTGTTGCGCTGAGTACGCGCGGCCGGGCGCTCATCTGCCACCTTGCCCCGCGAAGACGACGGCATGCGCGCCCCGTTCTTCAACGCGCTGAATGCAGGAACACCAACCAGCGTCAGCCCCTGGATAAGCCCGCCCGTTTGAATGCCACGATGAATGCCACGATCGATCACAGTCGCGGTTACCTCGGCAGCTTGGTAGCCCTCGAGACACAAAATCTCCGGTTACATCCATTTTTGTATCCCTGAGGCTACAATCCCTGCATGCCATTTTGTAGCAGAAGGGCTACAATTAAAGCCGGTTTGGCGCTTTCTGATGCCTTGGGGCTACAAATGACAACATTGGCCGATGTGGGAGAAATGCTGAGGGATGCCCGCCACGCGGCGGGACTTTCTCAGAGTGAGCTGGCTGAGCACGCCGGTGTCGCACGCACGACGCTCGCACGCATGGAGACACTTGCACGAGGCGACATGAGCGTATCTGCGCTCGTCCGCCTCCTTGAGGCCGCCGGCTACGACCTGCGCGTCGTGAAGCGCGGACACGGGCGCACGCTCGATGACGTGCTGGCCGAACAGCGCACGATGGGAGATACGTGACCATGCGCCTCCACGTGTATGTCAAAGGCAAACTCGTTGCTCACCTCTACCGCCAAGCGGACGACTATGCGTTGCGCTACACCGCAGACGCCCTCGACGCCGACTTTGCCAGCCTGACCATGCCCGTTCGCGAAGATGCCTGGGTCTGGCCTCGCGACCTGCATCCCTTCTTCCGGCAGAACCTGCCCGAAGGGTTTCTCTTTCAAGTGATTCGCGAAGAGTTCGGCCCTTATCTCGACGGAACCGACCTCTCGCTCCTGGCCATCATCGGCGGCTCCGGTATCGGCCAGGTAACAGTCACACCCGAAGGCGGCCCCCCTGGCGGCGAGCTCGACCCGCTCGACCTGAAGAGCCTGCTGCACGAAGACATCACGACCGCCCGCTTTGCGGAACTCGTGCGGTATTACGCTCGCGCCGCCATTTCAGGCGCCGTACCCAAATTCCTTGCGCCTGAACTCCGGTCAGGCCAGGCACCCGTAGGCAAGCAAACGCTACGCACGAGCCGGCACATCGTCAAGGGATCCGACGAGCAAACGCCCTATCTCGGTTTCAACGAGCATTACTCGATGCAGGTGCTGGCAAGACTCGGGGTCGCACGAGTAGCGAAGACCACGATGTCGGACGACGGCCGTGTGCTCGTCGTCGACCGGTTCGACATCGACGAACAAGGCAAACCAGCCCTTGGCCTCGAAGACGCTTGCAGCCTGCTTGGCCTGCCTCCGCATGAGAAGTACCGCCCGTCGACCGAACAGGTCCTCAACGCAACGAAGCCCTACATCGGCTCCGCCAATTGGCGACGAGAGGCCGAGCAACTCGGCTGGCAACTTATCACCCACTACGTCGTGCGCAACGCGGACTGTCACGGGAAGAAAATCGCACTCATCTACTCGAACATCGACGACGTCATCTACACACCCGCCTATGACATCGTCACCACGGAGGCTTATCCGTGCTTTGCAAACAACCCGCCAGGGCTGAGCATCGAAGGTCGAAAAACGTGGGCTCCGGGGAAAACGCTGGAGCGCTTTTTCAACACGCGCCTCGGCATCCCGCCAAGGCAATACCGCGAAATGGTCGAAGCGCTGTGCGACTCCGCCGTATCGACAGGGAAAGATATCGTCGAAGCAGCAAAAAACGAGACGCGGTGGCGGTGGATCGCCAAACAGATGCTGCATGCATGGAACGAAGGGATGGGATCGCTTCGCAGCACCAAACCGCAGGTCGCACTCAAAGCGCTCACGCCAATCATCGAGGCCGCCGGTTTCTCGGATGCCGACAAGGCCGACAACGCGAGAGAGGTCATTGGTCGCTCGGAATTGCTGGCCAATCACGGCAAGGACAACTGACACCCGCCCAGTTCAGTCCACCGACACACGTCCGGGTCGCGCTCACCCCACCGGCCGCGCCTTGATCCACAGAAACAGCGGCACGCGCGCCCATTGCTTCAGTTGATCCGTATCGGCCTGATCGGGCGGCGGCTCGCGCAGCGACACGATCGCGAACCCGGCCGCCTCCAGTGCTTCCATATACGCCTGCAGCGGCAGCGACCAGCCGGCAAAATGCATCGACAGCCCGTCACGCGTTTCCACGCCGTCGAAGTGCTCGCGCCCGAAATAGCTGCCCTTCAGCACGAACGGCGCATCGGGTTGCGGCCCCGCGAAGCCGCCGCGATCGCGGAACGGATGCACGAGCGAGATGAACAGCAGCCCGCCCGGCTTCAGCACGCGGCGCGCCTCGTTCAACGCGCGCTGCATGTCGTCGAGATCCATCAGCACGTTGTACGCCATCACGAGATCGAAGCTGGCCGCGTCGAACGGCAGCGACGCCGCGTCGGCCAGCTCGTAGCGATGCGCGGAATCCGCGTGCCGGGCGGCGTCGAGCATCGCGGGCACCACGTCGGTCGCGGTCACGTCGTAGCCGAGCGCCTTCAGCTCGCGGCTCACGCGGCCTTCGCCGCAGCCGATCTCCAGCGCGCGGCCGGTGTCGCGGCCGATATAGGCCGCGAGCCCCGCGCGGTATTTCCAGAACGCATCGTGCCCGGGCTTGCCGGCCCAGCCGATCCATTGGTCGGCGACCTGTGTCCAGTGTTCGGTGATGGCTTTCGTGTCGGTCATGCGCGCTCCCGCCCGGTGTGCGTCGTTGGCTCAGGATGCGCATGGTAAGCCGATGCGGCGGAACGCGCGACCAGGCTGCGCCGCGCGGCCGGTTTCCGTTTCCGGCGGCAACGTTCTACAGTGACATAAAACAATCCGCGCCGCGTCGCCGCCGCCCGGCGATGCGCACCCGATTCCGAGGACATCCCATGCCGAGCATCCTGGCCGCGCCCGCCAATCTGCCCCCGAGCTCCGTCGCGGCGGAAACGCGCATGGTGCACGACGTCGCGACGCTGAAGCCGTCCGACTACCGTTCGGCGGACGGCGTGTCGTGGGTCATCTCCATCATCACGCCGGCCGCGGACAGCGGCACGAACGTGACCGGCGCGACGTACTTCGACACCGCGGAAGGCCGGACCGTCCCGCTGCCCGACACGCGGCGTCGCTATACGAATCGCGGCACGTGGCAGGTCGTCGCGAGTTCGAGCCCTGCCGTGCCCGCCACCGGCCGCTACGACTGGCTGACGCTCGCCTGGCTGCCGATCAACCGGCGGCCGCTGCCGCAAACGCCCGAACACCTGTATTCGCCGTTCATTCGCGGCGGCACGATCGTGTATCGATGGAATCCGGCGGCGGAAGGCGGCGAGCAGTTCGGCAACGTGCGGATGATCTTTCCGGAATGGACGCGGCAGGTGGCCGATGCGTTGCGGTCTGCGCCGGCAGAGTCGCCGGACGGCGCCAGCACGTCGGCCGCACCGTCGGCGCTCGATCGCCTGACAGCGGACACGAACCCGATGACCGCCGTGCTCGACTTCGGCGACGCACTGCGCGACGAGCCGGTCGAGCGAATCGTCGCGCGGCTGCCGGCGCTGCTGCGCGTGAAGGACCTGCACGAACTGTCGGCGATCGTGTTCCTGTGCCTGTCCGGATCACGCGCAGAAGACCGGCCGCGCCTCGCCGAAGCGATCAACGGATCGATCGCGTCGACCGACGACAGCGCACGCCTGCTCGCGATTGCATATGGTGCGTTCGCGGCCGGCCGGGCACGGCCCTATCCGTTCAACGATGCGGGGCAGGCCGCGCGTATCAACGACGTGTTCGGCGCGTTGAAGCGGCGGACCGCGGCGCTTGACGTGCCGGTCGCGGAAGGCTCGCCGTGGTACGAGTTCTTCACGGCATATCGGCTCGGCGGGGCGGCGCCGGGTAACAACCCGTGACGACGGGCACATAGCCGGTGCGGCCACGGCGAAAGCCGGCCTCCCGCTTGCGCGTGGAACCCGTCGTTCCGGTGAGCCGCGCGCCGTCATCGCCCGTCACGTGAGCGGCGCATGTCTGCATCGGCGCCGAAGGCCGCGACGAATCCGGATCAAACGGAATGTTCGATCTATTCGACCATTTGAACCGGATCGCCCTGTGCTAGATTCGCGCCCGGCCATAGAGCCATCTCAAATAACCCGAACTAAAAAGACCAAATCATGAAATCTGTATTCCGTCATGCCGCTCTGGCATTGGTGACGATCGGCTTCCTGTCGGGCTGCGCCAGCAGCGTGACACGCGACGCCAGCGATCCGGCGGGGGCCGCCGTGACTGCATCGACGATGAAATTCGGCACGAAACCCGTGGTCGTGAAGGTCACGCTCGACAATACCGCGCAGGAAGCGTTGAAAGACAACCTGAAGTTCGACGCGAAGAAACTGCAGGAAAAAATCGAAAGCGCACTGGACGCACGCAAGCTGCTGGCAAAAGCGGATTCGACCGATGCAATGCACCTGAACGTCGAAGTCAACGGCATTCGCGTGCGCTCGAGCTTCTCGGCCGTCATGTTCGGTTTCATGGCGGGCAACGATCACGTCGACGGTACCGTGACGCTGCTCGACGCCGACAATCATCAGATCGACCGCTTCAAGGTATCGGCTTCGTACGCGCTCGGCGGCATCGCCGGCGGCATGGACGATACGCGCATGAGCTGGCTGTACGAGAAGTTCACCGAGCAGACGCTGACGACGCTCGAACCGGCAGCCGGCGCGCAACAGGCGAACGCCACGCAGACGAAGACGCAGTAATGCCCGACGCCCGGCCGGCCGCGGATGCGCGGCCCGCCGGGCGGCTGCGGTCGCGCTCATCCGCCTGCGACGATGCGGATGTCGCACGCAACGATCGTCGTCGACCGGGGGCCTTTCAGCCTGCCCCGCCAGTCACCGGGCATGCCCCGCCTCTCACCGCGCTCCCGCGCGCGGCATGACTCCATCGCCGAATTCCTGAATACGGTCGCAAGCCACGCTTGCGCAAATACTCAGCCATCGGTCGGCCGACCAGCAACGACGGTTCACGTGTGTTGCCTCCATCGGAACCCTGTGCCTGCCACCAACCTGGCACCACGCCGTGCGCGAGTGAATGCCCGGTGCCCGAATCCGGCGACGATCCCGTTTCGTCGAATCAGCCTGCATGAATCGGATCGCGGCCGTGCCCATCTGCCACCACAACGCATACACGATCGCATGTGAAGCGATGGGAATGCAGCCGCTCGGGGGAGCCGACCGTCAGGCAGAGATCCCTTTCGAGACACCGGCGGACACCACGCCGGACCGGCGACCGCGTTGTCGATGAGCGATTCGCAACCGATCATCAGACCAGCCCGAATGACTGCACGCTTACCGGAAAATGACGGCATCCTGACTATGCACGCGCCGCGCCGGGAACCCGCACGCATCGGGCCATGTCGAATCGCATCACGACCGTTGACCGCAACGCGTTCATCGGCCGATCATCGTCCTCCTGCCCCCGCTCGATCAAGTCGCCCCTTTCCTTCTCATGTTAAGCATCGGTCCCTTCTCGATCCGCGTCGTCGCGGTGGCCGTCGCCGCGCTGCTCGCGTGGCTCGTCGCCCGTTTCATCCAGCGCCGCGCGCCGGACGGCCAGCACAAGACCGCATCGAGCCTGATCCTCGATACCTTGCTGCTCGGGCTGATCGCCGCGCGCATCGGCTACGTCGCGCAGTGGTGGCACGAGTACGCCGCCGCGCCGCGCGCGATCGTCGCGCTCGGCGACGGCGGCTTCGACTGGCGCATCGGCCTCGCGGCCGGAATCGGGTTCGCGGGCTGGCGCCTACGCCGCCTGCCCGCGCTGCGCCGCCCGGTGATGGCCGGCATGCTCGCGGGCCTCGCCGCGTGGGGCATCGCGCAGGGCACGCTCGCAACGTTGCAGCACGGCGCGCCGCCGCTTGCCGCGTTGCGGCTCGAAGCGCTCGACGCCACGCCGGTGCCTGCGCAACGCTTCGCGGGCAAGCCGGTCGTCGTGAACCTGTGGGCCACGTGGTGCCCGCCGTGCCAGCGCGAAATGCCGATCCTCGCGCAAGCGCAGCAGGATCATCCGGGGATGACGGTGCTGATGGTCAACCAGGGCGAAGACGCGCAAGCGGTGCGCGCGTTCCTCGAACAGAAGGGGCTGCGGTTCGATCACGTGCTGCTCGATCGCACGCTGCACGCGATGCAGGCCTATGGTTCGCGCGGGCTGCCGACGACGCTCTTCTTCGATGTGAAAGGCAATCTCGTCGAATCGCACATGGGCGAGATCACCGCCGCGCGGCTGAAGGACGCCGTCGCGGACCGCTTCGGCCAGTAACGCGCGTCGGCCGAACAGCCGCGGCATCGCTGCATCACATCCGCGCCTCGACCGCGGCGAGCGCGCGCCGGCAGATGGACGCGCTGCACGCATGATGCGCGGCCGCCGTTGCGGAAAGCACGGCGGCTTCCCGCGCAAGTTCGGACGGCACCTGCACGACGCCGATGACATCCTCGTGCGACGTGTGGCGGGCGGATCGGAGCATTCGACCGACACGCTTTCTGACATATCGTCAATAAAGTGACGGCGCGGCCCGCCGGCGCAATCGCCGGGGAAGCGTTTCGCAGCAAGCCTGCAAGACATCGGGGCATCCATCAGTGCAGACGAAGACGCTCCGGACCGACACCTGATGCCGGCCGATCTCGGCTAGAGTGATTGCACGTTTTCGCGTGGAATGTCATTTCATTTCGTCATGCCAACCATGTGACGGGGTGTCGATCGAAATCCACTGCGTAAACGAGCGCGGCCCGCGCGTGCACTACCACGCGCGGGCCGCTGACCACAACCCACTCAGTACAGGAGTCAGTCATGGCTGACGGGAATCATAACGCACCGGTTCGCTTTCACGATTGTTCCGTGCCCGCTCGCACGTCTTTTCAGACTCGCCGCATCGTTCCACATCTCAGGCTCGCCGACACGGCACCGCCAACCCTCCATCTGTGGATGAAACTGTCCGGCCGCTGGATCGACGCAGCGGGTTTCGAACCCGGGCAGCGCTTGCGGATCGAGGTGATGCACAAGCGGCTGGTGGTCACGCCGATCGAAGACGGGCCCGGCGACGATTTCGGCCGGGATGCCGATCGCGCAACAGGCCGGCCGCGGCCGACGTTCACGGTGATCACGGGAGGCGCGCAATGAATCGCAACGACTCTCGACAACGTGCCGACACCTTGCCGGCCGACTTCGGCCTCGATGACGCGGGAGCACTGTCGGCCAAATCCGCGCTCGTATTGAAGATCAACGCACTGACCGTCTCGCGCGGCCTGAGCGAAGACGAGGCGGCGGCGCTCGCGGAGATGGCCCGGCCGGTCGTCACGCCCGGGCAACGCGAAATGCTCCGGAACGTCTCGCTGGAACTGCTGATGCAGACGCTGGTGTCGCTGGGTCAACAGGTGGAAATCGTGGTGCGGCCTGCGGGGCCACCGCATTCGGCAGGCATCACGGTTTCGGTCTGACCGTCGGCGAAATGAACGAAGGGGGTGTAGCGGCCGGGCCCGGCCGCCGCCGGATGCCCGTCACGGGCGAGCGGGGGGACGCACAGTGCCGGCTCGCAGCAATCATCCTCGGCACATCGGCTCGGCCGCGCCCCCGTCGCCCCGCGTTCCGACGATGCGCCGGACCTGACGGTCAGGGCCGCGACAACACCATCACACGCCCCGACACGCGCTGCAGCTTCAACCAGCCCGTGTCGGCCGTAAATTGAAGCTGCTGCAGCGGAAAATCGAACTCCGCGCGCTGCGCGGCGCTGATCACCGCATCGGCGATCCAGCGGATCAGTTCCTTGCCTTCGTCGGTCGTCTGGTGGCCGTTCTGGACACCATAGAAATAGCGGTTCCCGGCGTTGACCTCGTTCTGAACCTGCATCCAGTGCCCCGGCAGGCCCCGCTGCGTCCTGAACAGGTCGGCCACCCGCTGCGTCGTCAATCCGCGCGCCCACAATGCGCCGTTCACGGCGGGGCGCGCCAGGTTGTGGCGATCGGCTTCCTGGGCTTGCTCCTTGATGTCGCCTTTCAGGGAATCGGGTTTCGTCATGACGCTTTCCTCGCGATGGGCCCGACAAAGGGCCGGTTGAATGGACAAGGACCACGGAGAGGAGGGGCTGACGCGCGAATCTGCGCGACCCGGGCGTCCGTGGCCACCACGAACGACAGGCCGGCGACATGCGCCGGCCTGGCTCACGATATCGGCCGCAGGCCGGTCGTCCCGCCTGCGCCGGGTGAACGATACGCCCATTGCGGGAATTCTTCGCCTGTCAGGTATGTCAGGCTTCGATATCGGGCGTCCGTCCCCATCACGCTTTCCTTTTCCCCTTCAACAGGAACGCCGCCGCCGTACATCCCGCCATCGCAACACCCGCGATCAGGAACGTATCGCTGTACGCCATCAACAGCGCCTCGCGCATCACGCGCTGGTTCACGAGCGCGAGCGCCAGCTCGTGCACGCCGCCGGTCGCCGAACCCGGCAACGCATCGGCACGCGGCACATGCACACGCGACAGCAACCGCACCAGCATCGCCATCCGCTCCTGAAACGCTTCCGAGAACGGCGAAACGGCCTCGCCGATCCGCATCGCATGCAGCTTCTGCCGCTCGACGACGACCTGGCTCGCCACCGCGATGCCGATCGCACCGCCGACGTTGCGCACCATGTTGAACACGCCGGACGCCGAACCGAGCTGCGCCTTCTCGATCCCGTCGACGGCCATCACCGACAGCGCGATCACGACGAGCGACTGCCCGATTCCGCGCACGACGAGCGACGGCACGATCACGTTCGACGCGGCGTCGGCGGTCAGGTGGATGTTCATCAGGCAGCCGGCCGAGACGAGCACGAAGCCGAGCACGATCGTCGCGCGCGGGCTCGTGCGGCGCATCAGCGGCGGCGTCAGGAACGACATCACGAACTGCACGAGCCCGTACGGGATCATCGCGAGGCCGATGTCGCGCGCGCTGTAGCCGTGCAGCTCCGCGAAGTAGTTCGGCACGAGAAACACGACACCGAACACCACCGCGCCGAACAGGAACTGCATCAGGCTCGCGATCCCGAAGTTGTAGCGGCCGAGCAGCCGCAGGTTGATGAACGGCGCCTCGCGCCGCAGCTCGATCGCGACGAACGCGACGAGCCCCGCCACCGCGACGATCGACAGCTCGACGATCAGGTCGGACGCGAACCAGTCCTTGCGCCCGCCCTCCTCCAGCACGATCTGCAGCGCGCTCAAGCCGATCGCCATCGTCGCGATCCCGAACCAGTCGGCCTGCCGCAGCTTCGCCAACTGCACGGGCACCGGGCGGATCGCCCACGCGATCGCCGCGATCAGCGCGATCGCGGGCGGAATCTGCAGATAGAAGATCCAGCGCCACGAATACATGTCGGTGAGCCAGCCGCCGAGCGACGGCCCGGCCGCCTGCGCGACGTTGTTCGCGACCGCGAACAGCGCCATCCCGAGCGGATGCTTCGACGGTGGCAGCTCGGTGACGATCAGCTGGAACGACAGCGGAATCAGCACGCCGCCGAACGCGCCCTGCAGCGCGCGCGCGACGATCATCGTCGAAATGGTCGGCGCGACCGAGCACGCGATCGAGAACGCGAGGAACCCCGTTGCGCCGACGAGCAGCACGCGGCGCGCGGAGAACACCTGCACGAGCCAGCCGGTGAGCGGAATCACGACGATCTCGGCAACGAGGTACGCGGTCGAGATCCACGAGCCTTCCTCGAAGCTCGCGCCCAGCGACCCGCGGATGTCGGGCAGCGACGCGTTCGTCACGTGCACGTTCATCCCCGCCATGAAACAGCCGAACACGCCGCCGAGCACCGCGACCCACGCGCGCAGCGAGACGGATTCATCTTGCGCGGCCTGCGCGGCCCGCGATGCCGCGGCCGTCACGATCCGGCTCCCGGTGCGCCGCGCGTATCGACGCGCGCGATCACCGACATGCCGGGCCTCAGCACGAGGCCCGGCGGCGGCGCATCGAGGCGGATCTTCACGGGTACGCGCTGCACGATCTTCGTGAAGTTGCCGGTCGCGTTGTCGGGCGGCAGCAGCGCGAATTCGGCGCCCGAGCCCGGGGCGAGCCCCAGCACGCGGCCGTGCAGCGTGCGGCCCGAGTAGGTATCGACGTCGATCTCGACCGGCTGCCCGTCGCGCATCGCGCCGAGCTGCGTCTCCTTGAAGTTCGCGACGACGTACACGTCGCGCAGCGGCACGACCGCGAGCAACGGCATCCCGACCTCGACGTACTGGCCCGCGCGCACCGCCCGCTGGCCGATCGTGCCGTCGCGTGTCGCGCGGATCACCGTGTGCTCGAGATCGAGTTGCGCCAGCGCGAGCTTCGCGCGCGACGCCGCGAGCCGCGCACGCGCCTGCTCGATCGCGGCCGTGCTTTGCGCACGGCGCCGGCGCAACACCGTCTGCTGGTCGTCCTGCGCGCGCACGGCCGCACCGGCGCGCGCCAGTTCCGCGCGCGCCTTCAGCGCATCGGCGTGCGCCTGTTCCCAGCGCTGCCCGCTGGCGGCCGATTCGGCGAGCAACTGCTTGTAGCGCGCCGCATCCGCGTCGCGTCGGGTCGCCTCGGCACGCGCGGCGGCCGCGTCGGCCTGCGCCTGCTCGATCACGCTGCGCTGCTGGCCGACCTGCGCGTCGAGCGTCGCGGCCGCGGCTTCCTCGGCCTGCAACGTCGCATCGGCGGCGGCAACGGCCGCCTGCGCGTCGTCGAGCTTCGCGCGATAGTCGCGATCGTCGAGCGTGACGAGCACGTCGCCGCGCTTCACGGGCTGGTTGTCGTCGACGGCCACGCTTGCGACATAACCGGCCACCCGCGGGCTGACGGTCACGATGTCGGCGCGCACGTATGCGTCGTCGGTGTGCTCGATGAAGCGGCCGACCGTCCACCAGCGCCAGCCGAAACCGGCCAGCACGATGACGGTGATGAAGGCGCCGGCGGCGATCCAGTGGCGCCGCGCGAAACGGGCGGATTTCTCGGGTACGGCTGTGGTGCTCATGATCGGAATCGGAAGGGTTGAGTGCGTGCGGATTCACGAACGGCCGGTCAGGGCCCGTTCACGTCAATAACGGGCTTGCGCTGGCCCTGATGCTGCCAGCCGCCCCCCAGTGCCTTGAAGACGGCAACCTGATCGAGCGCGACCTGCTGCGTCGACGCGGCCAGTGCCGCATCGACCGCGACGAGGCTGCGCTGCGCGTCGAGCACGCCGAGAAAATCCAGCGCGCCCGCGTCGTAGTTCAGTTCCGCGAGCCGGAAAGCGCGCGCGTGTTCTGCGCGCGCGGTTTCGAGCGCGGCCTTGCGGCGCCACTCGGCGCCATATCGCGCGAGCGCCTGTTCGGTTTCCTTCAGCGCGCGCAGCACCTGCGCGTCGAACGACGCGCGCGCGGCCGCATCGTCAGCGCGGGCCTGCGCGAGCTGCGCGCGGCTCGCCGCGAGATTCGGAAAGCGCCAGGTAATCAGCGGCCCGACGCCCCAAGCGATCGCGTACTTGTCGCCGAGCGACGACGGATCGCCGGTCGTCGACAGCCAGTTCACCGACCCGCCGAGCACGATCGACGGATACAGCTCGGCCGTGGCGGCACCGATCCGCGCGTTCGACGCGGCGAGCCGGCGCTCGCTTTCGCGCAGGTCGGGCCGGCGCCGGAGCAGCGCGGCGCCATCGCCGACCGGAAACGGCCGCACCAGCGCCGGCGTCGCATGGCAGCGCGCGGCCGCATCGGGAATCGCGCCGGGCGCGTGCCCGGTCAGCACCGCCAGCTCATACAACGCGGCGCGGCGCGCGCCAGTCAGCGCCGGCAGTTCGGCACGCGTATCGTCGGCGAACGCGCGCGACCGCGCGACTTCCAGATCGGACACGAGACCGTGCGTGCGCTGCCGTGCGGTCAGCGCGGCGAGGCGGTCGGCGATCGCGACCGAACGCTCGGCCACGTCGATCCGCTCGCCGTACGCGCACGCCTGCGCGTAGGCGGCCGTCGTCTCGGCGGCCACCGCGACGCGCATCGCATCCGATGCCGCCTGCACGGCCTCCGAATCGGCGTGCGCGGCGTCGACGAGATGGCCGACACGCCCCCACAGATCGACTTCCCACGACAACGCGAACGACGGCGCGAATCCCCAGCGCGTACGCGGATCGGTGCCGTTCGCGCTCGCGACGATCTGGTCGGGCGCGTGCTTGCCGTAGTCGACACCGAAGCCGGCCGTCGTATCGGGCAATCGCGCGGCACCCGCTTCGTCGAGCACGGCGCGCGCACGCGCGACGCGTGCCGCGGCCACCGCGAGATCGCGGTTTTGCGCGAGCGCTTCGCGCACGAGTGCGTCCAGCGCCGGATCGTCGAACAGCTGCCACCAGCGATCGGGCAACGCACCGCTCGACGCGACGGGTGCATCGACGGCGGCATCGAACGGCGCGCGATGTGCCGCATCGATCGACGGCGGACGATACGGCTCGCCGACGGAGCATGCGCCAAGCATTGCCGCGCTCAGCAGCGTGGCGGCAATGCGCGGCGCGCAAGACGAGGCGGCAAAGGGTAAATCGAGGGAAAGCGAAGCAAGGAAGGAGGCGCGCATCGTGCGGTGGCAGTCGAACAAACGATGGGCCTATGGTAATTTCGGCACATTCAGTCGATCTCGCGCGCAAAGCGCATTCGTCGTCGAGAAAAGGACAAGTGGACCCATTTTTCAGCGCGCTCGAGCGCAAGGACAAGCACAAGCAGATCGCGGTCGCCGTGTCCGACGCGGCGTCCGGCGTCCTGTATCCGCCGCATTCGCACCGGCACGGCCAGCTGATTCACGCGATCTCCGGCGTGATGCTCGTGCATGCGGATGCCGGCAGCTGGGTCGTGCCGACCGGGCGCGCGGTGTGGGTGCCGGCGGGCACGCAGCACGAGATCCGGATGGCCGGCGACGTGCAGATGCGCTCGGTGTTCGTCGCGCGCGAAGTGCGGCCGAGCCTGCCGGGCGAGTGCCGCGTGATCGAGGTCGGCACGTTGCTGCGCGAACTGATCGTGACCGCGTGCGAACTGCCGGCCGACTACGACCTTTCGCATCGCGCGGGACGCGTGCTCGCGCTGATCCTCGACGAAATCGAAATCGCGCCGCTGCTGTCGCTGCATGTGCCGATGCCACGCCATCCGGCACTCGCCGCGCTGTGCACGCAGCTGGTCAACGACCCGTCGGTGGCCGTCACGCTGCAGTCGTGGGCGCGCGATGCGCACATGAACGAGCGCACGCTCGCACGCACGTTCAAGCGCGAGACGGGCATGACGCACGGCGCATGGTGCCGCCATGCGCGATTGCTGCTGAGCCTGCCGCGCCTCGCGGCCGGCACGCCGATCCTCGAACTCGCGCTCGAGCACGGCTACGACAGCCCGAGCGCGTTCGCGGCGATGTTCCGCAAGGCGCTCGGCGTGCCGCCGAGCGAATACTTCCGGCGCCGATAAGCGGCGCTGTCCGTTTCGCGACGATCGAGCGCTGCCGCGCGTGCGCGGCGCAACGTGTGGCCCGCTACAGTGGCGGCATCGCACGACACTCGCGCTCCGCCGATGGATCTGATTCAACGCATGCAGGTTTTCGTCACGCTCGCCGACGCGGGAACCTTCACCGAAACCGGCAAGCGGCTCAACCTCACGACCGCGTATGTCAGCCGCGCGATCGCGTCGCTCGAAACGCATCTCGGCATCCGGCTGCTGAACCGCACGACGCGCTCGATGTGCCTGACCGAAGCCGGTGAACGCTATCTGGCCCGCGCACGCGACATCACGCTCGCAGTGGACGCGAGCGAACGCGAAGCGCGCGGCGCGCGGCTGCATCCATACGGACGACTGCGCGCGCACTGCAGCGCCAGCATCGCGAACCGTTTCGTGATTCCGCTGGTCGCGCGCTTCCAGGCGCGTTATCCGGAAGTCAGCGTCGACCTGACGCTTGCGCCGCACGTACCCGACCTGATCCGCGACAGCTACGACGTTGCAATCGTCGCGATGCCGAACCTGCCGAGCTCCGATCAGGTCGCGATCGATGTCGGGCGAATCGGCAGCGTGCTGTGCGCCGCGCCCGCGTATATCGCGCATCACGGAACGCCGGATACGCCGCGCGCGCTCGTGCGGCATCGCTGCCTGCAGGTGGTCGCGCCCGCCTACCCGGCGGGCGAATGGACACTGACGCGCGGTGCGGATGCGGAAACGGTCGCATTCGAACCGGCGATGACGGCCGACGTCGCGGCATCGCTCGCGATCGCGGTGCGGGAAGGGGCGGGAATCGGCCTGCTGCCGGAATTCGTCGCGGCGGACGATCTGCGTTCAGGCGCGCTGGTGCGCGTGCTGCCCGATTGCCGGGCGGAGGACGTGCGCGTGTTTCTGGTGTACCCGTCACGCCGGCACATCGACGCGAAGACGCGCGCGTGGGTGGATTTCATGAAGGTGGAACTGCGCGATGCGCTTGCCGGGCCGCGCGGCGGCCACCGCGGCGGCGGAGACGCGACCGCGCCGGGCACCGCCGGCGCAGCCGCCACGACGCCGCTTACGCGACAGCCTTCACCGCCTGCTGCGCGCCAAAAAACGTCGCCTGCGCCGCTTCGTCCGCGCGCGCATACGCGCGGTTGACACCGCTGATCACCGCGCGGATCGACGCGGTCGTCAGGTTCGCGTCGATACCGACGCCGAACGCGCTGCCGCGCACGCCCGACCCGGCCAGTTCCGCGATCGCGATCGCCTTCGCATCGGCACCTTGCGACAGCGCGCGTTCCTCGTAGTGCTGGATGCGCAGCGGCGTACGCAGCGCGTGCATCAGCGCGTCGAGCGGGCCGTTGCCATCACCGCGCAGCACGCGGCGCTCGCCGTGCACGTCCGCGGTCAGCACGATCGTCTCGCGGCCGTCGCGTTCGCTCAGCTCATGGCCGACATAACGCAGCGGCGCATCGCCTTCCACGTATTCCTGCTGGAACAGCGACCAGATCTGCGCGCTCGTCACCTCGAGCCCGCTGTCGTCGGTCAGGCGCTGAACGGCCGCGCTGAAGTCGACCTGCAGGCGGCGCGGCAGCGCGACGCCATAGCTCTGCTCGAGCAGGTACGCGATACCGCCCTTGCCCGACTGGCTGTTCACGCGAATGATCGAGTCGTACGTGCGGCCGACATCGCTCGGATCGATCGGCAGGTACGGCATTTCCCATACGGCGTCGGGTTTCTGTACCGCGAAGCCCTTCTTGATCGCGTCCTGATGCGAGCCGGAGAACGCGGTGAACACGAGGTCGCCGACATACGGATGGCGCGGGTGGATCGGCAACTGCGTGCATTCCTCGGACGTGCGCGCGACTTCGTTGATCTGCGAGAAATCGAGGCCCGGATCGACGCCCTGCGAGTAGAGGTTCAGCGCGAGCGTGACGAGATCGACGTTACCGGTGCGCTCGCCGTTGCCGAACAGGCAGCCCTCGATCCGGTCCGCGCCGGCCATCACCGCGAGCTCGGCCGCCGCGACCGCGGTGCCGCGGTCGTTGTGCGGATGCACGGACACGATCAGCGCATCGCGGCGCGCGAGGTTGCGGTGCATCCATTCGATCTGGTCCGCGTAGAAGTTCGGCGTGCCGACTTCGACCGTGGCGGGCAGGTTCACGATCGCCTTGTGCTCCGGCGTCGGCTGCCAGACGTCGAACACGGCGTCGCAGACTTCCTTCGCGAAATCCAGCTCGGTCGCCGTGAAGGTTTCCGGGCTGTATTGCAGCGTGAAATGCGTGTCGGTCGCGGCGTCGGCGAAGCGCTTGATCGTGCGCGCCGCGTTCACCGCGAGTGCCTTCACGCCGTCGCGGTCGAGGCCGAACACGATCTTGCGGAATTCCGGCGCGGTCGCGTTATACAGGTGAACGATCGCGCGCTTCGCGCCGCGCAGCGAGTCGAAGGTACGCTCGATCAGGTCGTCGCGGGCCTGCGTGAGCACCTCGATCGTCACGTCGTCGGGAATGTGGCCGCCTTCGATCAGTTCGCGCACGAAGTTGAAGTCGGTCTCCGACGCCGACGGAAACGCGACCTCGATCTCCTTGAAGCCGATCGCGACCAGCATCTTGAACATCCGCATCTTGCGCGCCGCGTCCATCGGCTCGAACAGCGACTGGTTGCCGTCGCGCAGGTCGGTGCTCATCCAGATCGGCGCTTGCGTGATCGTGCGCGTCGGCCACATGCGGTTCGGCAGGTTGACGGGCGTGAACGGTCGGTACTTCGTCGCGGGGTTCTTCAGCATCATGATGTTCGGTCCTCGGTCGGTGGGTCGGGAAACCGCGGCGCGATGGCCATCAGTCGTGGTGGCAGGCTGCGCGCACAGCGGTGAAAACGGTGGAAAGCGGCACAACGGCAAAGCGGTACGGCGAACGACGGCCTTGGCGGTTGAGCGACCGGGACGGAGCGGAACGATTCGGAAGAAAGACGAACTCAGGCGCCGGTCGACAACCGGGGCCAGGTCGGTGATGCGGGGGAAATCTGGCGCTTCAGGAAAGAAGCAGATGGAAAGCGCGCAGCCGCAGACCCAGCCCGGAGAAACGGGCTAGTAGTCGTAGCGAGAAGAGGGGCTGGGCGGCTTGCATGGCCGGAATCAAATCACAAGGTGACGGGGGCTGTCAACGGGCCGGGCGCAAATGGCGCCGAATTTGATCGCTCAGAATCAGTCCTGTCCGATAGGCATCGCGCAGCCCCGTCGATATGCTTCATGGGTGCGGCGCCGGTGGAGCCCTGTTCGCGTTCGGAGTGAGTGGGTCAATCCACTTCGCCGGTTGCCGCACCCCATTTCCGTTGCGATCGGGTTTCGGCGCGGGCGTTCGGTGGTGGCCGGTGGGCGCGGCCATGACCGAGATGCTGATGTTGAAACGAACGCTGCCATATGCGAACGCCGAACGTCCGCGCCCAAGCCCGCTTGCTGTCGCCTCCCCTGCCTCCCCTGCTCCGCCGGCGCAATCGCGCATCGTTCAGAAAAGCGATATGTGCGCCGATATAGTTTCCCGAATAATTCCAAATAACGCCAATTAAACACGCTTCATTAAATCGATTAACCCTGGTTTTCGATTTACTGAACAATAGCCATTCCTCGGCGAATATTTTCTGATTTATTTTTCGGCATGCTCGATGCGTCGCATTTCAAACGGCAAACGTTTGTGCGACACGGCTTCAAGCCTTACCCATCATTCCTCAGGAGGAAAGCATGGCCGATTCTCAAACGTCTTCCAATCGCGCCGGCGAGTTTTCGATTCCGCCGAATACCGATTTCCGCGCGATTTTCTTCGCGAATGCCGCCGAGCAACAGCACATCAAGCTGTTCATCGGCGACAGCCAGGAACCCGCCGCATATCACAAGCTGACGACGCGCGACGGCCCGCGTGAAGCGACGCTGAATTCCGGCAACGGCAAGATCCGCTTCGAAGTGTCGGTGAACGGCAAGCCGTCAGCCACCGACGCGCGCCTCGCGCCGATCAACGGCAAGAAATCGGACGGCTCGTCGTACACGGTCAACTTCGGGATCGTCGTGTCGGAAGACGGCCACGACAGCGACTACAACGACGGCATCGTCGTGCTCCAGTGGCCGATCGGCTGACCTGACGCACGGCCGACGACCGCCCACCGCCGGCCGCCTCCGGGCCGGCCGGCGGTCGGGCACCGCATTCAGCGGCGCCTCGCGCCGCACTCCACGAAAACCCGCCCAACCAACGGAGACATCCATGCCCCTCCTTTCGGCTTCGATCATCAGTGCCCCCGTGGCGACCTCGGAGACCTACGTCGACATCCCGGGCCTGTACATCGACATCGCCAAGGCAGAGATTCGAAACGGGAAACTGCAGGTCATCCTCAACGTGCCGACACCGTACGCGACCGGCAACAACTTCCCCGGCATCTATTTCGCGATCGCGACCGACAAGGGTGTCGTCGCGGACGGCTGCTTCACCTATTCGTCGAAGGTGCCCGAAAGCACCGGGCGCATGCCGTTCACGCTCGTTGCGACGATCGACGTCGGCACCGGCGTCACGTTCGTGAAGGGCCAGTGGAAAAGCGTGCGCGGCAGCGCGATGCATATCGACTCGTACGCGAGCCTGTCCGCGATCGGAGAAACCGCTGCATCGTCGTCGCCCGCCGGCGGCGGCAGCGAAACCGGTGCGGAGGGCGGCAGCGGTGCCGGCGGCATCGGCGGCGGCGAGCGCGACGGCACGTTCAACCTGCCGCCGAACATCAAGTTCGGCGTCACCGCGCTCACCAACGCGGCGAACGACCAGACGATCGACATCTACGTCGACGATAACCCGAACCCGGCCGCCACGTTCAAGGGTGCCGGCGCGCAGGACCAGAACCTCGGCACCAAGGTGCTCGACTCCGGCAAGGGACGCGTGCGCGTGATCGTGATGGCGAACGGCAAGCCGTCGCGGCTGGGCTCGCGGCAGGTCGATATTTTCAAGAAGTCGTATTTCGGGATCGTCGGCTCGGAAGACGGCGCCGACGACGACTACAACGACGGCATCGTGTTCCTGAACTGGCCGCTGGGCTGAGTAGCACCGCCCTGCCTGCCGTCGCCACGCCGCCCGGCGTGGCGACCTGTTCCAGTGCGTCAGCCGGCGCACGCCCCGCCCGCGCCGCAAGAACGATCAAATGCCCCCGGCGCCGATACCATATAGTCCGACCGACACCCTCATTGGCACGCCATGAACCCGGTAGGAAAAGCACTCTGGTTGATCGAAACCGAACTGGACAGGGAACTGACGCTCGACAGGATCTCCGCCAGTTGCGACATGTCGCGCTTCGGCTTCTCGCGCCTGTTCTCGATGAATACCGGCTGGCCGGTCATGCGCTACGTGCGGTCGCGGCGGCTCACGCGCGCGGCACGCGCACTCGCGCAAGGCGCGCCGGACATCCTGCACGTGGCGCTCGATGCCGGCTATGGCTCCCATGAGGCGTTCACGCGCGCCTTCCGCGATCTCTTCGGCGTCACGCCCGAGGACGTGCGGGCACGGCGCACCCTCGACGGATTGTCTCTTGTGGAGCCGCTGCGCATGAAAGAACTGAAGATCATCGACGTGAGGCCGTCGCGCTTCGAAACCGCCGGCAAGCGGTTGATCGCGGGCATGAGCGACCGCTATACGTTTGACACCAATGAAGGGATTCCGGCGCTCTGGCAAGCGTTCATCCCATACATCGGTACCCTTCCCGGCCAGGTCGGCGACGTGACGTACGGCGTGTGCTGCAACCCCGATGCGGACGGCAGCTTCGAGTACATCGCGGGCGTGGAAGTCGCGAGCCGCGACCGGCTGCCCGCGCCGTTTCGCTGGGTCGAACTGGCGCCACAGCGGTACGCGGTGTTCGAACACGCCGGGCATATCTCGACGTTGCACCAGACCTTCTACAGCATCTGGAACGGCTGGCTGCCGACGTCGGGATTCAAGGCAGTGGACGCACCCGAGTTCGAGCGCTACAGCGGCGACTACGATCCGGTGACGGGCGCCGGCGTGCTGGAGATCTGGTTGCCGGTCGAACCTGGGGCGTTAACGTGAACGAACGTGACAGCCAATCGGACCTCGCTGATTCTGCAGCCAATGTGTTCGACTACGAAGTGCCCACACGATGAACCGGACGGGCTGCAGTTTCTCGAGGCACGGGATTCACAGTCAGGATCGTGGCCGCGTATGCGGTCTCCCGACGAAGTTCGTTTGCGAAATCAGCGCCTGACGCCAGCGTGTTCACGCGAACGAAATGACGAGCTTCTTGCCGCACGCTGCGGCGTACTTGCGCAGCGTCGCAAACGACGGCGAGTGCTTCTCGCTCGAAAACGAAGCTTCGAGCCTCGATACGGCCGACGTCGTGGTGCCCATTCGTTCGGCGACCTGAGCCTGAGTCAGGCCCGCATCCTTGCGCGCGTCGAGCAACGCACGAAGCGCGGTGAACTCCTCTTCCAGTGCATCGTATTCCGCCTTGATGGCCGGATCGGTGAGCAGATGTGCGGTGTCTTCGGCAGTGTGTCGGACCGGTGCATACCGCTCCTCGCTTGTATGTGCGGGGCGAGCCTTAGCCATTGTTACGTACCTCCTTCATTCGCCTGCGGGCGATTTGCAACTCGTCGTTGGGTGTTTCCTGCGTCTTCTTGACGAAGGAATGCAGGACGACGAGTTCATATCCCACCCGGATGCAATAGAACACACGCCCGATGCCTTCACGGCCTCGCGGGCGCAATTCAAACAATCCTTCCCCCATCGCGCGCGAATACGGCATCCGCAGATCCGCACCGTGTTCTTCCATCGCCTCGATCAGTCGGAGGTAGCCAGCCAGAATGCCCTTGGGCAAAGCGAACACATCACGCTTTACCCGTTCGTCGTAGTACAGGATCGTCCACTTCTTCATCGCGATATTAGCAAATTTGCTAACTCCCATCAAACCTGTCGAGTCCTTCCGGTCGGCGCGCTCCGGGCACGTGACCATCCGCATGTATTGCGACTCCTGCGACAAAGCGACATGCCCGCTGCCGGCCACGCGCCCCGATCAGGTACCTCTCGTCAGGTCAGGTGAACCGGGTATCCGGCTTCCGTTTGTCAATTCGTCTTCTACACGCTTCCTTCAGACTCCAAGGCGACGTCTTTGCGATTCGTCAGTTAACCAAACGATCTAATTCCCACATTGCACGTCCGCGGGGTCAGCCATCGCGCGACGGGGAAAGCGTCGTCATCGCAACTGGCTGCAGCCAGGCGGCAGACGCGAGCTGCGTGCGCGCATCGAGCGCCACCTGGTTGAACGCCACGCGCCGCTCGCCCGTCAGCTTCGCCGCGTCGCCTGCCTGTACGAGCGCGACCGGGTCGACGAGACGGTCATGCCTGCGCACCTCGAAATGCAGATGCGGCCCCGTGGCCGTCCCGGTGCTGCCGACCGCGCCGACACGCTCGCCGCGCGCGACCCGCATGCCGGTTCGCAGCGTCGGCTCGAACGCCGACAGGTGCGCGTAGTACGACGCATAGCCGCCGTCATGGCGAATCACCACGTACTTGCCATAGCCGCGCGGCTCGGTGCCGATGAACGTCACGACCCCACGTTCCGACGCATGAACCGCGCGCCCGGCCGGTGCCGCGAGATCGACGCCGGAATGCACATGACGCACGCCGGTCACCGGATGCACGCGCGCCCCGAAATGCGAGCTGATCCGCGTTGCGTTGACCGGCATCGCAAACCGCGAACCGGCGAGCGGCACGCCGTCGAAGTCGTAATAGCCACCCGACGCGCCGTCAGCGGGCGCAAACCACACGCCCGCGACGTACTGGCCGCGGAAGCGGAGCTCGAGTGCCGTCACGCGCGTGCCGCCCGGCTGCATCGCGCTGTCGTCGGGTTCGTATGCGACGCGGAAGGTGTCGCCGAGTGCGCCGCGCTGTTTCAGGTCGATGCGCCCGGCGAGCATGCGGATGACCTGCGCGGCAACGCCGGCCGGCAGATCGGCGCGCGCCAGCGACGCCCGCAGGTTGCCGACGATCGCGCCGCTACGCGCGCCGCGCTCGGCCTCTTCGAACACGAACGGTTCAGCGGCGGCGAGATCGACGGGACGCCGTTCGTGCGCGGCCCGTTCACCCATCGCGGGCAACGCCGATGCAAGACCGTAATCGAACCTCGACGCGTACGCGCGCTCGACCGCACCGCGCGCCGCATCGCACAGCACGCGGTAGGCCACGCATGCACCGAAGCGCGCAACGGCGCCATCGCGTTCATGCGCGCTCGGCACGGTCAACGCAGGCGCCGCATAGGCCACGTCGAGCGGCGCTGCCGACGACGCGTGCAAGCCGCCCCACGTCGTTCGAGCGGCATTGAAAAAGGGCACGTCGACAAGGTCGGCCGTCACGGACGGGAACGGCGCGGTGTCGTTGGACACATGCGCCGGCGCGCCCGGTGCACCCGCCACACAGGCGGCCGCGACGACACCGCGCAGCAGCGCGCGGCGCATCGGGAAACCGCAAGCGCCGCGGAGCGCGGGTAGACCTTGTTCGCGTGCGAGACGGAAACGCAGGTCTAACCGCATGACGTCGTCACTCGCTGTCTGTCAATGAAAAATCGGGAAAGAACCGGGTATCACGGAGGAACGATCGTCGCGACCCGGCGACGTGAAGACGAGTGTATCGGCGCGATCGAAACAGCTGAATAGGACAAGTCTTATTTACAGGAAAAGCCGTTTCGTACTAAATCGAAATCGCGATGTCGCGCGCCGGCGGCACGGCTGTGCGGCATTCGACCCCACCCATGCGGGCGAACCATCGTGCCGCAGGGACAGTCGAACGCTGCCGGCGCGTGAACGCGAGCGTGCCCGACCACGGCACGCTCGCGTCGCATCGCGCACTGCTCCCCCAACCCGGAATCCCTTCATGTTTCTCGACCAACTACATCCGGAACGCTGGACGTTCCTGTGGAACGCGTTGTCCACCCTCTCCCTCAAGCTGTCCGCCGGCCTGGCGTTGCTCGTCGTCGGCTGGTGGCTGTCGAAACGCATCGGCAACTGGCTGAACCGTCTGCTCTCGAACAAGGAGCGCGTCGACGACACGCTGCGGCCGATCCTCTGCGACGTCGCCGTGTGGGGCATCCGCATCGTCGCGATCGTCGGCGCGCTGTCGCAGCTCGGCATCGAGACCGCGAGCATCGTCGCGGTGCTCGGCGCCGCAGGCCTCGCGATCGGGCTCGCGCTGCAAGGCACGATGCAGAACATCGCGGCCGGCATCATGCTCCTGCTGCTGCGGCCGTTCAAGGTCGGCGACTATATCGACGGCGGCACGGGTGTCGCGGGCACCGTCGACGAGGTCGGGCTCTTCATGACGCGGCTGACGAAACCGGACGGCATCTGCGAATACGTGCCGAACAGCGCGCTGTGGGGCAGCTCGATTCGCAACTACACGCGCAATCCGACACGCCGCCTCGATCTCGAAGTGGAAGTATCGGTACACGACGACATCGACCGTGCGCTCGATGCGCTGCGCAAGCTGGCGCTCGCCGATCCCGACGTGCTCCGCGAGCCGGAACCGGACGTGATGGTGATGCGCTTCGACGACAGCACGGCGGTCGCGAACATGCGCGTGTGGACGCACACCGACAAGTTCTGGGCGATGCGCTGGCGCCTCGCGCGCCAGGTGCGCAAGACGCTTGCCGATGCGGATTGCGTGCTGCCGATCCGCGCACGCGAGCTGCACATCGTGCACGACGCGGAGCGCCGCGCCGACAGCACGCGAGTGCGCGCGCTGTAAGCGGCGGGGGCCGCGAAGCCTGTCCCGCTTCGCGGCCCCCGCGACATCAGGCGCGACATCAACGCAACATCACCGCCGCGTCACATCTTCACGATATCGAGCAGCGCCTTCTTGCCGCTCTTGTACGTGAACACCGAGATCGCGCCGTGCTTCAGGTCGCCCTGCGGCGTGAAGCTCGTTTCGCCGATCACGCCGCGATAGTCGGTGGCCGGCATCGCGGCCAGCACCTTCGCCGGATCGGTGGAGTTCGCGCGTTTCATCGCGTCGACGATGATGTGGACGGCGTCGTACGAGAACGGCGCATACACCTGCATCGGCTGGTGGTAGCGCGCTTCATAGCGTTTCGCGAACGCCGCGCCGCCCGGCATCTTCTCGAGCGCGATGCCGGCCTCGGAGCACACGACATTGTCCGACGCCGGGCCCGCGAGCTTCGGCAGGTCGGTCGAGCACACGCCGTCGCCGGCAAGGATCTTCGCGCGCATGCCGAGCTGGCGCGCCTGCTTCGCGAGCGGGCCGCCCGTCGCATCCATTCCGCCGTACATGATCGCGTCCGGGTTCGCGCCCTTGATCTTCGTGAGAATCGCGCGGAAGTCGATCGCCTTGTCGTTGGTCGCGTCGCGCGACACGACCTTGATGCCGGCCGCCTTCGCGGCCTTCTCGAACTCGGTCGCGAGACCCTGCCCGTACGCGGTCGAATCGTCGACCACGGCCACCGTCCTGATGCCCATGTTCTTCGCCGCATACATCGCGAGCGCGGGCCCCTGCTGCGCGTCGGTCGCGACGACGCGATAGGTCGTCTTGAAGCCCTGCTGCGTATACGTCGGATTGGTCGCGGCCTGCGAGATCTGCACGACGCCGCCGTCGCGATAGACGCGCGACGCCGGAATCGACGTGCCCGAGTTGTGATGGCCGACGACCCCGATCACCTTGTCGTCGACGAGCCGCTGCGCGACCTGCGTCGCGGTGCGCGGATCGCCCGCGTCGTCCTGCGCGTCGAGCTGCGGCGCGACCTTCTTGCCGCCGATCACGAGCCCCTTCGCATTGATTTCCTCGACCGCGAGGCGCGCGCCGTTCTCGCTGTCCTTGCCGAGATGCGCGATCGCGCCGGTCAGCGGCGCGACGTGGCCGATGCGCACGATCTCGTCCGCGTGCGCGGCCCCTGCGGACAGCGCGCACGTCAGTGCGGCCGCGCTGGCGAGTACCGTCTTGTGATGTCGATTCATGGTTGTCTCCGTCCTTGTCGCGCTTCGTTCGTGTTCAGATCCGTCGTTCGTCGAAGTCATCCCGCACGCTCACGCGCGCCCTTCGAATCCCAGCAGTACGTTCACCGCATTGATGCCGATCTCGTCGACCATGTAGCCGCCTTCCATCACGAACAGCGTCGGCAGGTTCAGGCGCGCGAGCGCCGCGCCGATGCGCAGGTAGTCGGGCGAGCGCAGCCGGAAATGGCTGATCGGGTCGTGCTCGAAGGTATCGACGCCGAGCGAGACGACGAGCGCGTCGGGCGCATGCGCGGCGATCGCGGTTGCCGCCTGGTCGAGCGCCGCCGAATAGGTGTCCCACAGCGTGCCCTTCGGCAGCGGCAGGTTCAGGTTGAAGCCTTCGCCCGCGCCGATGCCGCGCTCCTCCGCGTAGCCGGAGAAGTACGGGTACGACACCGGCGCCTCGCCGTGGATCGACGCGAACAGCACGTCCGCACGGTCGTAGAAGATGTCCTGCGTGCCGTTGCCGTGGTGGAAATCGACGTCGAGCACCGCGACGCGCGCGGCGCCCTGCGCGATGCAGTGCTGCGCGGCGATCGCCGCGTTGTTCAGGTAGCAATAACCGCCCATGTACTCGCGGCCCGCGTGATGGCCGGGCGGGCGGCACAGCGCGAACGCCGCGCGCGCCGCGCCGCTCGACAGCAGGTCGGCGCCGGTGAGCGCCGAGTTCGCGCTCGCGCTCACGGCGTCCCACGTGCCGGCGTTGATCGGCGCACCGGCGTCCATCGCGTAGAAGCCGAGCTTGCCGTCGATGAACGCGGGCGGCGTCGCGGCGGCCGGCATCGCGCGCACCGGCCACACGAGCGGCAGCGCCTGGCAGGTGCGGCCCGTCGCGGTCCACTCGTCCCACGCGCCGGCGAGGAAATCGACGTAGCGCGCGCTGTGCGCGGCCGCGTAGTGCGCGCGGTCGAACGGTTTCGGCGCGATGACGTCGCCAAGTCCTGCGGCACGCACCTGCGCGAGCACCGTCTCGGCGCGAAGGGGGTTTTCGAACGAATCGGTGATCGCGCCGTCCTTCAGTTCGACGCCGCGATGCAATTGGTGATCGCTGCTGTAGACCGTGAGCATGGTTGACTGTTGCGGTGAGGGTGGCAACAGTTTATTGACCGCAGGCGGCAATAACTTTGCTTTCGACGCGCGCCTTTCGTACAATTTTGAGAAAACCGCCTACGGAATCCCGGAAATGAGCAAAATTCGCGCTTCGGTCGAACTGGATGGCGTGGACCGCGCCATGCTGCGCCTGCTGCAGGACGACGGCGCGCTGTCGAACGCGACGCTCGGCGAGAAGCTGTCGCTGAGCGTCACGCCTTGCTGGCGCCGCCGCAAGCGGCTCGAGGACGAAGGCGTAATCACCGGCTACCAGGCGAATCTCGACCGGCGCGCGCTCGGCATGAACGTGTTCGCGTTCGTGCAGGTGACGTTCAACATGCATTCCGACCAGGATTCCGATCACTTCGAGGAGGTGATGCGACGGCACGACGAAGTGACGTCGTGCCACAAGATCACCGGCGCGGCCGACTACATCCTGCAGGTCGTCGCGGCCGATCTCGATGCGTACGCCGAATTCGTCGAGCGCGTGCTGCGCAAGCAGGCCGGGGTTTCGTCGATCCAGTCGAGCCTCGCGTTGCGCGAAGTGAAGTTTTCGTCGCGCGTGCCGGTGCCGGGCGCCTGAACGACGCGGCGAACGCAAGGGCCATCAGCTGATTCTCCGAATACTCATCCCATGGAGCACCACCCATGAAGCGTTTCGTCCCTTCCCTGTCGCTGGCCGCCACGCTGGCCTGCGCGTTCGCACTGAGCGCCTGTGCCGCACCATCCACGCCGCCGGCCCAATCGTCGGCGCCGCCCGCACCGCCGATGGTCGGCAGCGATCGCGACGCGCACGGCTGCATCGGCTCGGCCGGCTATTCGTGGTGCGAAACGACCCAACGATGCGAGCGGCCGTGGGAACTCGCGAAGCAGAAGGGCTTCGCGAATTCGGCGCAAGCGTATGACCAGTTCTGCCGGAACGGTGCCGCCAAGTAAAGTGACGTGACGTCGCGCGATCGTGTCGCGGCACGCTGCCGCGACACGACGAGACACGAACAAGACGCGCCCGAAAACCCCTCGCGATCCGGCGCAATTATCCACACGTTTCCCGGTTCCGCCGACCGTCATTCCGGAAACCCGGACACGCAAAAAACCCCACGAAAACAACGGTATTTTTCGTTTGTGACACAGCAAACGAGTTCGGTTACATTACGCGCCCCTTGCCACCCCGCCCCCCGCAAAACGCGTCGCGCGCGGCCTCTTTCCACGCAGCCTGAAGCGCCTTCCGCCCAGGCTTGCCGCAAGGGCCCGGGCGCGTCGTGCGCCACTGTGACGCAGGCGCTTGCCTGCCCGCGGGAAGCCGATCCGAAGGTGTCCTTCCCGACGGTTTCGCGTGCGCAAATGCAACGCGGTGCGGCGTCGATCCGGAATTCCGGATTCGCGATCCGGATCTCCGGATCGACGTTTCACCGCGGTCGACACGCACGCCGGGCGGCTTGGCAAACCGATGCATCCAAGTTGAAAAAGGGATCTGCTGTGATCAAAACGTTACGGGTAATACTGTCGGCGCTCGCGCTGTGCGTCGCCGCGTCGTCCGCGCACGCCGCCGATACGAAGAAGGTCGACGTCCTGCTGGTGGGCGGCGGCATCATGAGCTCGACGCTCGGCGTCTGGCTGCACGAGCTCCAACCTGACTGGTCGATGACGATGGTCGAGCGCCTCGACGGCGTCGCGCTGGAAAGCTCGAACGGCTGGAACAACGCCGGCACCGGCCACTCGGCGCTCGCCGAACTCAACTACACGCCGGAGAAGGCGGACGGCAAGGTCGACATCTCGAAGGCCATCGAGATCAACGAGTCGTTCCAGATCTCGCGCCAGTTCTGGGCGTGGCAGGTCAAGCAGGGCGTGCTGAAGAACCCGCACTCGTTCATCAACTCGACGCCGCACATGAGCTTCGTGTGGGGCGACGACAACGTCCGCTTCCTGAAGAAACGCTACGAGGCGCTGCAGGCCAGCCCGCTGTTCCGCGGGATGCAGTATTCGGAAGACTACGACCAGATCAAGCAGTGGGTGCCGCTGATGATGGAAGGCCGCGACCGCAACCAGAAGGTCGCGGCAACGTGGACGCCGATCGGCACCGACGTGAACTTCGGCGAGATCACGCGCCAGTTCGTCGGCTACCTGAAGACGCAGCCGAACTTCACGCTGTCGCTGTCGAGCGAAGTGCGCGAGATCACGCGCAATGCCGACGGCACGTGGCACGTGACGTGGGTCAAGCTGCACTCGGATGAACCGGCGCAGTCGGTCGACGCGAAGTTCGTGTTCATCGGCGCGGGCGGCGGTGCGCTGCACCTGCTGCAGGCGTCGGGCATCCCCGAGGCGAAGGACTACGGCGCATTCCCGGTCGGCGGCTCGTTCCTCGTGACGGAGAACCCCGAGGTCGTGAAGCAGCATCTCGCGAAGGCGTACGGCAAGGCGTCGGTCGGCTCGCCGCCGATGTCGGTGCCGCACCTCGACACGCGGATCATCGACGGCAAGAAGATCATCCTGTTCGGGCCGTTCGCGACGTTCTCGACCAAGTTCCTGAAGAACGGTTCGTACTTCGACCTGGCGAAGAGCACCAACCTGCACAACGTCGCGCCGATGATGCGCGTGGGCGTCGACGAATTCCCGCTGGTCCAGTACCTCGCCGGCCAGCTGATGCTGTCGGACGACGACCGCTTCAACGCGCTGAAGGAATATTTCCCGAACGCGAAGAAGGAAGACTGGCGCCTGTGGCAGGCCGGCCAGCGCGTGCAGATCATCAAGCGCGACCCGGTGAAGGGTGGCGTGCTGAAGCTCGGCACCGAGATCGTCAGCTCGCAGGACGGCAGCATCGCGGGCCTGCTCGGCGCGTCGCCGGGTGCGTCGACGGCCGCGCCGATCATGCTGAACCTGATGAAGAAGGTGTTCAAGGACAAGGTCGCGACACCCGAGTGGCAGCAGAAGATCCGCCAGATCGTGCCGAGCTACGGCACGAAGCTGAACGACAGCCCGGCGAAGGTCGTCGAGGAATGGACCTACACGAGCGACGTGCTGCAACTGGCGCCGCCGCCGAAGATCGACATGGCGACGCCGTCGCAGGCAACGGGCACGGCCCCGGCACGCCCCGCGAAGGCGTCGGCCGACATGGCGCTGTAACGCGTCCGGCCCCGATTCGCCGCACCGCACGGCCACCCTCCGGGGTGGCCGTTTTGCATGGCGGATGCGGATGACGTGGCGTGCTTCGTCCTGCGGAGGCTCCGCCGGCTGCCATGCCGCCCGCCGCGCCGCTGCCGATCGTCCGCTGCCGGACGTCAGCTACCGGCCTTCCGCTATCAGCCGAACCGCAGCCGGTGCCCCGGCTGCACGCCCGCTACGGGCCGTGCGCGGGCGGCCGCCCCCAGCCGCCCGTCCGCATCCGCTAGAATGCGGGCACGCGCGACGCCGTCGCCACCGATCCACCATCCGCATCGACGCGGTCCACGCGACCGCCGGTGCGGCCCGCGCCCGAGCCGCGCGAGCGCCGCACCTCGTTGCCGCGCCCGCCGGGCGCGCCATCAACCGAATTCAGCTGGAGAAAAATCCGTGTTTACCTGCCGAAACCAGAGCTGCGGCACGCAGTGGGAACAGTCCGACGTCGTCATCAAGGACGAAGGCCAGGGGCTGCTGTTCCGCTGCCCGCTGTGCGGCGCCCGCAACTACCTCGAGCGCTTCGAGGACGATGAAGGCAACGTCGCCTACGAACAGATGGAAGGCAAGCCTTACCTCGGAGACCTCGAATGACCCAGCCGACCGCCACGCCCTTCAGCGCGCTGCCGCTGACGCCGGCCACGCTCGCCAACCTCGCCCAGCTCGGTTATGTCGACATGACGCCGATCCAGGCCGCGAGCCTGCCGATCGCGCTGGCCGGCCAGGACCTGATCGCGCAGGCGAAGACGGGCAGCGGCAAGACCGCCGCGTTCTCGCTCGCGCTGCTGGCCCGCCTCGACGCGCGCCGCTTCGACGTGCAGGCGATGATCCTGTGCCCGACGCGCGAACTCGCCGACCAGGTCGCGCAGGAAGTGCGCCGCCTCGCGCGCGCCGAGGAGAACGTGAAGGTGCTGACGCTCTGCGGCGGCACGCCGATGCGCCCGCAGGCGCAGAGCCTCGAGCACGGTGCGCACATCGTCGTCGGCACGCCGGGCCGCATCATGGATCACCTCGATCGCGGCAACCTGAAGCTCGACGCGCTGAACACGCTGGTGCTCGACGAAGCTGACCGGATGCTCGACATGGGCTTCTTCGACGACATCGCGAAGGTCGCGCGGATGTGCCCGACCACGCGCCAGACGCTGCTGTTCTCCGCGACCTATCCGGACGGCATCGTCAAGCTGAGCCAGCAGTTCCTGCGCAATCCGAAGGAAGTGAAGCTCGAGGAGCGTCACGACAACAGCAAGATCCGCCAGCGTTTCTACGAAGTGACGGAGAACGAGCGCCTGCATGCGGTCGGCCAGTTGCTGAACCATTACCGGCCGGTGAGCACGATCGCGTTCTGCAACACGAAGCAGCAGTGCCGCGACCTGCTCGACGTGCTGCACGCGCAGGGCTTCCACGCGCTCGCGCTGCACGGCGAGCTCGACCAGCGCGAGCGCGACCAGGTGCTGATCCAGTTCGCGAACCGCAGCTGCTCGGTGCTGGTGGCAACCGACGTCGCCGCGCGCGGGCTCGACATCGCGCAGCTCGAAGCCGTGATCAACGTCGACGTGACGCCCGATCCCGAAGTGCACGTGCACCGCATCGGCCGGACGGGCCGCGCGGATCAGGACGGTTGGGCGCTGAGCCTCGCGAGCATGGACGAGATGGGCCGCGTCGGTGCGATCGAGCAGGCGCAGAAGCGTGACGTCGAATGGCATCCGCTCGCGGAACTGAAGCCGGCCGACGACGGCGTGCTGACGCCGCCGATGGAAACGCTGCAGATCCTCGGCGGACGCAAGGACAAGATCCGCCCGGGCGACGTGCTCGGCGCGCTGACGGGCGACGCCGGGTTCGACGGCAAGCAGATCGGCAAGATCAACGTGACCGAGTTCTCGACCTATGTCGCGATCGAGCGCGGCGTCGCACACGACGCGCTGCGCAAGCTCAATGCGGGGAAGATCAAGGGCAAGCGGGTCAAGGTCCGCTTGATGGACGAGGAGTAAGCCCCGCGCGCGCCGCTACCCCTGCGCGGCGCGCTCGCCCAGCATCGTCAGGTACTGCTGTACCGCCCCCCATTCCGCGCCGAGCCGGCTGAGCGCGACGAGCTCCGACCGCGGTGTATCGCCGGCAAGCTTCCGGTACACGACGTTCGGCGCCGCGATCCGGCTGAGCGGCGCCGGCACGATCGACACGCCCAGGCCGGCCCCCGTCAGCGCCAGCACCGACAGCGTGCTGCTCACCTGGTGCGCGATGCGCGGCTCGCGCCCGAGCACCTGGCGCAGGATCGCCAGTTGCCATTCGTCGTCGCCGTCGGCCGCATACAGGATGAACGGTTCGTCCGCGAGCGCGGCAACGCTCACCGAGCGCCGCTTCGCGAACGGATGCCGATCGCTCATCACGACTTCCCACGCCCAGCTGCCGACCGTCCGCACGGCCAGTTTCGCGTCGAAGGCCACGCCGAACGCCGGGCAATAGCCGATGTCGAGCCGGCCCGCGAGAATCGCATCCTGCTGCGCGGCCGGCGCCATTTCGTGCAGGTCGAGCACCACGCCCGGCCAGGTCGCATGAAACTCGGTCAGATCGTGGGACAGCCGCCCCGTCGCGACCGCATTCCCGACGAAACCGATCCGCACGATGCCCGTCTCGCCGCGCGCCGCGCGCTGGACCAGCGTCTTCGCGCGCTCGGCCTGCTCGAGCGTGCGCTGCGCCTCGATCACCAGCAGCCGGCCGGCATCCGTCAGCGCGACCTTGCGCGTGCTGCGCTCGAACAGCGGCGTGCCCAGTTCCTCCTCGAGCGCGCGGATCTGCTGGCTCAACGCGGGCTGCACGATATGCAGCCGCTCCGCCGCGCGACCGAAATGCCCTTCCTCGGCAACCGCGAGAAAGTAGCGCAAATGACGAAGATCCATGGGGCCGATTAATCACTCAAAACGATCAATATCGAAATTTAATCTATTGGATTGAAAAATCAAGCGCGCGCATCCTGACGGTCAGACGCTGCACCGCAGCGCACCTTCACAGGAGCCGCATCATGTCCGACCGCAACCGCATCGATGTACACCAGCATGTCGTCCCGCCGTTCTGGGCCGACGCCCTGCCCGCCCATGGCGGCGACCCGTCCGGCTGGGGCAGCCCGACGTGGAGCCCGGAAAGCGCCCTCGCATTCATGGATTCGCTGGAGATCCGGACCGGCGTGCTGTCGTTGACCGCGCCGGGCGTACAGGGCTGGAACGGCCAGGCGAAGTGCGACATGGCACGCCAGGTGAACGAGTACGTCGCCGGCCTCGTCGCGAAATGGCCGACCCGCTTCGGAAACTTCGCGACGCTGCCGCTGCCCGACGTCGACGGCACGCTCGCCGAAATCGACCACGCTTTCGACACGCTGAAGGCCGACGGCGTCGTGCTGCTCAGCAACTACGGCGGCACCTATCTCGGCGATGCGGCATTCGAACCCGTGTGGGCCGCGCTCGACCGTCGCCACGCGGTGGTGTTCATCCACCCGGCCAAGCCCGCGATCGACGTGCTGCCCGGCATGCCCGGCCCGCTGCTCGACTACCCGTTCGACACGACGCGCATCGCGCTGCAGCTCGTCCTCAACGGCGTGATCACGCGCTACCCGAACGTGCGCATCATCCTGTCGCATGCCGGCGGCTTCCTGCCGTACACCGCGTACCGCTTCGCCGAACTCGCGCCGGGCGTGCGCAACGACGTGCCGGATCGCGACGGGCTGCTCGACCTGCTGCGCTCGTTCTACTTCGATACCGCGCTGTCGTCGCCGTCAGCGCTGCCGAGCCTCACCGCGTTCGCACAACCCGATCGCGTGCTGTACGGCAGCGACTTCCCGTACGCGCCGCCGTCGGTCAGCACGTCGTTCACCCATGCGCAGGATGCGTATGCGGCGCTGAGCGCCGACCGGCATGCCGCGCTCAACCGTGCGAACGCGCTGCCGCTGTTCCCGCGTCTCGCCGCGCTCGCGCAATAACGCGCAATAACGCGCGATGAAGCGGCGCGTGACGCGCGGCGATGGCGGCGTCACGCGCGCAACCGGTGGCCGGCCCACGCCGTCAGGTCAGAACGGAATGACGGCCTTCGCCCACACGGCCTCGCCGGCCGGCCGGTTGCGGACGAAAAACTCCTTCACGATGCGCGCTTCCACGCTGATCTTGCTGAACTGATAGCGAACCCCCGGCCCGATCGCGAACGCCTGCCCGCGAAACCCGTCGCCCGCGACCGGCTGGCCGTTCTGCATGTCGTCGGTGGTCTGCTTGACGAAGTAGCCCGACAGCCCGACCCGCACCTTCGGTGTCACTGCATAGCTCGCCGAATAGTCGACGTGAAACAGGTTCCCCGAGTGGTAATGCGTGTCGTTGTTCGGCGAGTTGAAGCTGTACGTGATCTTCGCGGATACCTCGACCTTGTCGTTCGGCAGCCACGACACGCCGAATACCGGCCGCGCGGTGTAATAGTTCTTGCCCGTGTTCAGCGCGGATTGCGCGTCGTACTGCCCGGTCGGGAACACGAACTCGACCGCCGCGACGGTGCGCAACGCGCCCGAGCCCCATGCGATCAGCGCGGGGCTGACGATCAGGTCGCCGAGGTTGGTGCGGTCGAACGACGCGCCGCCCGCGTCGAGCGCAAGATGCTGCATCGGCAGTACCGCATACGCGCCGTAGCGCCCGCCGAGCACCGACAGGTTCGACATCCAGACCACGCGCGGAATCAGCACGTCCGCATCGAGCTTGAAGCCCGGCACCGAGCCGTTGCCATGCGAATCGTTGAAGCGCGATGCATGGTAGTGCGTGTAGTACAGCAGCGCGTACAGCCCGACCGGCGGCAACGCGCCGGCGAAGAACGCTTCCGCGCCCTCGCCGATCGTGTCGCCGCCGCCCTCCGTCGCGCGTGCGCCGGTGCTCAGTGCCATGCCCGCGCAAGCCGCGAGCGAGATCAGTCCGAATGCAGCCTTTCGTTTCATCGATGTCTCCAATCTTCGTTCTACTGATTTGATTTATTGTGATCGTCCTGCGCTGCCTGCCCTGCCGATGCGTTACTCGTTGAAGTGGTCAATCACGAGCCGGTTGAAGCGCGCCGCATGCTCGATCTGCGTCCAGTGCCCGCAGCGGCCGAACACGTGCAGCTGCGCGTTCGGCAGCCATTCCATCAGCTTCAGCGAACTCTCGAGCGGAATCACGCGGTCCTCGCGGCCGTGCACGATCAGCGTGTCATGCGTCAGCGCACGCAACCGCGTCTCGTCGCTCGCGAGCGCATCGACCCAGCGCTGGCGCGGCGCGGGAAACATGTTCGCGAACGCTTCCTGGTAGCCGGGCCGCACGCTCGCGTCGTAGCGCAGCTTCGCGAGCTCGTCGTTCACGAGCGTGCGATCGAACGCGAAGATATCCAGCAGCGCGCGCATGTTCGCGATCGACGGCTCGTAACCCCACACTGCGTCGAGCCCTTCGGTCAGCGTGAAGCGCGTGCCGGCGGCGCCCATCAGCACGAGCTTGCCGACCCGCTCCGGCGCGCGGATCGCGAGTGCCAGCGCGAGCGCGCCGCCGAACGAATTGCCGACCACGTGCGCGCGCTCGACGTCGAGCGCATCGAGCAAGCCCAACGCGTGATCGACCCAGTGCGCCATCGAATAACGGTATCCGGCCGGACGTTCGGTTTCGCCGAAGCCGGCCATGTCCGGCGCGATCACGCGGAACTGCCGCGCAAGCGCCGGCATCGTGAGCCGCCAGTTCGCATAGGCCGTGACACCGGGCCCCGAGCCGTGGATCAGAAGCACGGGCGGGCCGTCGCCGACGTCGTGATAATTCGTGTCGATGCCGCCGGCGACGATCCGGCGGCCGATTTCAGGATTGGATGACATGACGCTCCCCCAGTCGATTCATGTAGGCGCGGCGCATCAGCGCCCGCGCTGCTTCGCGCTCTGCCCGCCGATCCCGAAATGCGCCTTCGGCATCTCGGTGATGATCACGCGCACCGATTCGACCGGTGCGTCGAGCGAGCGATGGATGGCTTCGGTGACCTCGGCGATCAGGCGTTCCTTCTTGTCGTCGCTGCGGCCTTCCAGGATGTACAGATGAGCAACCGGCACGATCGGCCTCCCCGTCAGATGAAACGCAGGCCGACCGACCCGATGTCCTGCACGCGCAGCGTCACGCTGTCGCCGGCCGCGACGGCCACCGCCTCGGTGATGCCGCCCGACAGGATCAGGCTGCCCGCCGGAATCGATTCGCCGCGCGCGCCGAGATGGTTCGCGAGCATCGCGATCGCGGCGGCCGGATGCCCGAGCACGGCCGCGCCCGCACCGAACGCGACCGGCAGCCCGTTCTTCTCGAGCACGACGCCGAGCGTGCGCAGATCGACGCCGTCCACCGGCAACGGGCGCCCACCCGCCACGAAGCGCGCGGCCGACGTGTTGTCGGCCACCACGCTCTTCAGGTCGAACTTGAAGTCGCGGTAACGGCTGTCGATCACCTCGATGCCGGCGATGACGAAATCCGTCGCGGCGAGCACCGCACCGATGTGGCAACCGGGGCCTTTCAGCTCGGCCTTCGTCACGAACGCGATCTCGGGCTCCACCTTCGGGTGAATCAGCGCGGACGTGTCGCACTCGCCGCCGTCGGGCAGGTCGTAGAGATCGGTGAGGAAGCCGAACACGGGCGTATCGACGCCCATCTGGCGCATCTTCGCGTGCGAGGTCAGGCCGGCCTTGTAGCCGACGATCCGTGCGCCGCGCGCGAGCTGCCGGCGTCGGATCGCGTCCTGGACCGCGTATGCGTCGTCCCAGTCCATCTCCGGATGCCGGTCGGTGATCTTCGGCGTGTCGCGCGCTTCGCGCATGCAGTCGTCGAGATGCGCGGCGAGCGATTCGACGGTCTCGTTGGTCAGGTTCATGCAGCCTCCCGCTTCGCTTGCGCCGCGCGTGCCTTCGCGAGCGTCAATGCCGTGTCTTCGATCATGTCTTCCTGGCCGCCGACCATCCCGCGCCTGCCCAGCTCGACGAGGATGTCGCGCGCCGGGACCCCGTACTTGTCGCCCGCGCGCTTCGCGAACAGCAGGAACGACCCGTACACGCCCGCATAACCGAGCGTCAGTGCGTCGCGATCGACGCGGATCGGGAAATCCATCATCGGCACGACGAGGTCCTCGGCCACGTCCTGGATCTTCCACACGTCGACGCCGGTCTCGATGCCCATCCGCTCGCACACGGCGACGAACACCTCGAGCGGCGTGTTGCCCGCGCCGGCGCCGAGGCCGGCCGCCGCGCCGTCGATCCGGTTAGCGCCGGCCTCGATCGCCGCGATCGAGTTCGCGACGCCCATCGCGAGGTTGTGGTGGCCGTGAAAGCCGAGTTCGGTATCCGGCTGCAGCGCGTCGCGCACCGCGGCGAGGCGCGCCTTCACGTCGTCGGGCAGCATGTAGCCGGCCGAATCGGTGATGTAGATGCAGTTCGCGCCGTACGACTCCATCAGCTTCGCCTGCTTCACGAGCCCTTCCGGGCTGTTCATGTGGCTCATCATCAGGAAGCCGACGGTATCCATGCCGAGCTTGCGCGCCATCGCGATGTGCTGTTCGGACACATCGGCCTCGGTGCAGTGCGTCGCGACGCGGATCGTCTGCACGCCGAGCGCATGCGCCTCCTTCAGGTGATCGACGGTGCCGATGCCCGGCAGCAGCAGCGCCGACACCTTCGCGCGCTTCAGCAGCGGGATCACCGCGCCGAGGTATTCGGCATCGGTGTGCGCGGGGAAGCCGTAATTGACCGACGAGCCGCCGAGCCCGTCGCCGTGCGTGACTTCGATCAGCGGCACGCCGGCCGCATCGAGCCCGGTCGCGACCGCGCGCATCTGGTCGAGCGTCATCCGGTGACGCTTCGGGTGCATGCCGTCACGCAGCGTCATGTCGTGGACGGTGATTCGCTTGCCTTTGAGATTCATTGCCGTTTCCTTGTTCGTCCGGTCATGGGAGAAGCGCGCGTCAGGCTGCCTGTGCAACCGGCTGGAGCGCGAGGCGGCCGGCCAGCAGTTCCTCGGCGAACATCTCGGCGGTGCGCGCGGCGGCGGCCGTCATGATGTCGAGGTTGCCCGCGTATTTCGGCAGGTAATCGCCGAGGCCTTCGACCTCGAGGTAGATCGACACGCGGTTGCCGTCGAACACCGGCCCGTTGACGATCCGGTAGCCCGGCACGTAGCGCTGCACGTCGGCGATCATCGCGTGCACCGATTCGACGATGCGCGCTTCGTCGGGCACGCTTTCCGTCAGGCAATGCACGGTGTCGCGCATGATCAGCGGCGGATCGGCCGGGTTGATCACGATGATCGCCTTGCCGGCCTGCGCGCCGCCGACCTGCGCGACCGCCGCCGCCGTCGTGCGCGTGAATTCGTCGATGTTCTTGCGCGTGCCGGGGCCGACCGAGCGCGACGACACGGTCGCGACGATCTCGCCGTATGCGACCGGCTGCACGCGGGACACCGCGCGTACCATCGGGATCGTCGCCTGGCCGCCGCAGGTGACCATGTTGACGTTCATCTCGCCGGAGCCGATGTGATCCTTCAGGTTCACGGGCGGCACGCAGTACGGGCCGATCGCGGCCGGCGTCAGGTCGATCATCAGCACGCCGAGCGCGTTGAGCTTGCGGCTGTTCTCCGCGTGGACGTACGCGCTCGTCGCGTCGAACGCGATCTGCACGCCGTCGGCCTGCACGTGCGGCAGCAGGCCGTCGACGCCTTCCGCGGTCGTCTTCAGCCCGAGTTCGCGCGCCCGCTTCAGGCCGTCTGAATCGGGATCGATGCCGACCATCCAGACGGGTTCGAGCACGGGGCTGCGCATGAGTTTGGCGAGCAGGTCGGTGCCGATGTTGCCGGGGCCGATCAGCGCGCAACGGATCTTTCGGGTCATGGGGATGTCCTCGTTTGCGATTGAATGGAAACGGCGCTGCTCACGCGAACCGCACCGAACACGCGCCGATCCCGCCGATCGACACGCGGAAGTTGTCGCCGGGCCTGGCCGGCGCCATCGCGGCAAGCGCGCCGGACAGGATCACCTCGCCGGCCTTCAGCGGAATGCCGAGGCGGCCGAGCGTATTGGCGAGCCACGCGACGGCGTTCACCGGCGAGCCGAGCGCGGCCGCGCCGGCGCCGGTGCCGATCACGTCGCCGTTCTTCTCGAGCACCATCCCGCAGGTCGAGAGATCGACGCGGCGCGTGCTCACCGCCTGGTCGCCGAGCACGAACACGCCGCACGACGCGTTGTCGGCCACCGTGTCGCCGATGCGGATCTTCCAGTCGCGAATGCGCGAATCGACGATCTCGAAGCACGGCATCACGCATTCGGTCGCGGCCAGCACCATCGCGTTCGTCACGCCGGGGCCGAGCAGGTCGCGCTTCAGCACGAACGCGATCTCGCCTTCGGCCTTCGGCTGAATCAGCGTGTCGAGTGCGATGCATTCGCCCTCGCCGACCACCATGCCCGACAGCAGGTAGCCGAAATCGGGCTGGTACACGCCGAGCATGTCCATCACGGCTTTCGACGTGACGCCGATCTTCTTGCCGACGACGGTCTCGCCGGCGTCCAGGCGACGCTGCACGAAGCGCTGCTGGATCCGGTACGCGTCGTCGATCGACAGGTCCTCGTGCTGCGACGTCAGCGGCGCGACGGGCATGCGCGACGTCATCGCGTCGTACAGCCGGTCGCCCAGCGTGGTAATCAATGTGGAGTCCATAAGCGTTTTCCGGTCGGTAACGGGGGGATCAGAGCTTGATGCAGACGTTGCGGAGTTCCGTGTAGAACTCGAGCGAATGCACGCCGCCTTCGCGGCCGATGCCCGATTGCTTCGCACCGCCGAATGCGGTGCGCAGGTCGCGCAGGAACCACGAGTTGACCCACGCGATGCCGACGTCGATCGACGCGGCAACGCGATGCGCACGGGCCAGGCTGGTCGTCCAGATCGCGGTCGACAGCCCGTACACGTTCGCATTCGCGCGGCCGATCACCTCGGCTTCAGAGTCGAACGGCATCACGAGCGTGCACGGGCCGAAGATTTCCTCGCGCGCGATCGGCGAATCGTCGCCGAGGCCGGTCCAGATCGTCGGCTGTACCCATGCGCCGCCGCGCAGGTCGTCCGGCAGGTCGGGCACGCCGCCGCCCGTCACGACCGTCGCGCCGAGTTCGGTCGCCTTGCGGTAGTACGACAGCACCTTGTCGCGGTGTTCCTGGCTGATCAGCGGGCCGATGCCGGTCGTGTCCGCTTCCGGGCGGCCCGGCCGCAGCGCCTCGGCGCCTGCCTTCAGCGCGGCGACGAAACGCTCGAACAGCGGGCGCTCGACGTACACGCGCTCCGTGCCGAGACACACCTGCCCGGCATTCGCGAAGCACGAGCGCAACGTGCCCTCGACGGCCGCGTCGAAGTCGCAATCGGCGAACACGATCGCCGCGTTCTTGCCGCCCATCTCGAGGCTGACGGGCCGCGCGCCGTCGGCGGCCGCCTTCATGATCGCCGCACCGGTGCGCGTCTCGCCGGTGAACGTGATCGCGTTCACGCCGGGATGGGTCGTCAGGAATTCGCCGGCTGAGTCGGGCCCGAAACCGTGCACGACGTTGTAGACGCCGCGCGGCACGCCCGCCGCGTTCATCACTTCGCCGAGCAGCGCGGCCGTCTGCGGCGTTTCCTCCGACGGCTTCACGACCACGGTGTTGCCGCACGCGAGTGCCGGCCCGACCTTCCACGTCATCAGCAGCAACGGCAGGTTCCACGGGCAGATCACGCCGACCACGCCGACCGGGCGGCGAATCGCGTAGTTGAGCGCGCCCGCGCCGTCCGGCGTCGCCATTTCGAAGGTTTCGCCCGGCACGTTCTTCACGATGTCGGCGAACACCTTGAAGTTCGCGGCGCCGCGCGGGATGTCGATATGGCTCGCGAGGCTCACCGGCTTGCCGGTGTCGGCCACTTCGGCCTCGAGAAAATCGTCGAAGCGGCGCGTGATGCCATCGGCTACCGCGTACAGGATCTCGACGCGCTGTGCGACCGTGAAGCCGCCCCACGGCCCCGACAGCGCCGCGCGCGCCGCGTGGACGGCCGCGTCGACGTCGGCGCGGCTCGCTTCGGCCACGCGCGCGATCACCGCGTTGTCGAGCGGCGAGCGCTTGTCGAACCAGCGTTCTCCGGCGCGATAGCTGCCGTCGATGAAATTGCGGACGAGCCGCACGTCCGGCTGCCCGCCGGCGGGGCCGCGCGTCGCGGCGATGGGTTCGGTGTCGTACATGATGTGTCTGTCGAGTGTCTTGAATCCGTGATCCGGTGGGTTCGTTCCGCGCGTTCGCGTGCCGTGCGTCATCGCGCGCGGAAGCCGGCGGCAGCGAGGCCCGCGTGCGCGCACTGTTCGTCCTGCGCCTCGCTGCCGCCCGACACACCGATGCCGCCGATCCGCGCGCCGTCGTCGTCGATCGGCAAGCCGCCGCCGAACGCGACGAAGCGTGCGCGCAAGACGAGCCCCTGCCGCACCGCGTCCGAATGCGTGGCCAGCGCGTCGTGCCAGCCGCCGGTCGGCACGCCGAAACTCGCGGCCGTGTACGCCTTGTCGATCGCGATGTCGATCGAATGCAGCGGCGCGCCGGGCATCCGCACGAAGGCCGCGAGCAGCCCCGCCGCATCGACCACCGCGACGTTCACGCGCACGCCGAGCCGTTCGGCCGCTTCTGCCGCCGCGTGCGCGGCGCGCGCGGCGGCCGGCCAGTCGATCGTGCGCAACGCGACGCTGCGGGTCGAATCGTTCCGTGCCATGACGCTGTGCTCCTTCGCGGGTCAGGTGTAGACGGTCGTGAACGCTTCGTTCAGCTCGCCGGAGTGGAAGAAGATCCCGCGCCCGAGTTCGTCCTCGGTCCAGGTCGTGACCGGGCGATCGGGTTGCGCGAGATAGCCGAGCCCCGCGAAGGTTTCGTTGCGGTTGCCGCTCGGATCGAAGAAGTAGATGGTCGTGCCGCGCGTGATGCCGTGCCGCGTGGGCGCGACGTCGATCTTCACCTTGTTCTTCGCCATCACGTCGGCCGACTTCAGCACGTCGGCCCAGTCGTCGAGGAAGAACGCGATGTGATGCAGGCCGTTGCGCGGGCCGCCGACGAACGCGATGTCATGCGGCGTCGAGCTGCGGAACATCCACGTCGCGGCGCGAATCGTGTTGCCCGGGCCGACCATCACCTGTTCGGCCAGATGGAAGTCGAGGCACTCGGCCATGAAGCGCGTGTTCTCCTCGACACGGTTCACGCCGGTCTCGGGATTCAGCTCGCACATCAGCAGGCAATGGTCGAGCCAGTGCACGGCCGAGCCCGGAATGTCGTCGGGCCACGGATCGGGATTCAGCGAACCGACGGCCGTGCCGACCTGCTCCTTCTGCGCGAACAGGCGCAATTCATGCCCGCTCGGCAGCAGGAACCGCAGTTGGCGGCCCATGGCCGGCAACGCGCCTTCCGGCAGCATCTCGGTCTTGATCCCGTACGCGTCGATCCGCTGCCGCAGCGTGTCCAGGTCGGCATCGCGCTCGACCTTGTAGGCCGCATGCTTGAGCCCGGCCTGGTCGGACGGCGACAGGATCAGCGAATAGCGGTCCCATTCGTCCCAGCATTTCAGGTAGACGTTGCCGGCCGCGTCGCGCATCGTCTCCTGCATGCCGAGCACGCGTATGTAATGACGCAGCGCTGCTTCCATGTCCATCACCTTCAGATTGACATGACCAATACGCATCACACTCATGGTGAGTCTCCTCCTTGGTTACTTGTTGAGTTCCGGCGTTCCGGCGTCCCGGCACAGGCCGATCCGCAGAAAAACGGCTTCTTCAGCCGGCCGGCCACTTCCAGTTCGACGTCGCCGTCGGCCGTCACGCGGCACGCGAGCGCATAACCGTCGTCCTCCTCCTCGGCGCTCACGTGCGCGCGGCTGACCGGCCCGAGCTTGCGCACCGCGCCGCGCAGCACGCGCACCTTGCACACGCCGCACCCGCCGTTCAGGCAGCCGACCGGGATGCCGCGCCGGCCGAGCTTCGCCATGCCGGCCAGCAGCGATTCGCCGGCGCCGCATGCGTAGCGCTCGTCGGTCTGCGCGATCGTCACCGTCGCGCACACACGGCCCGCGTCCACGTCACACCCGCCGGAACAGCGGGCTGCGCGTCTGTTGCGCGTCGGCCGCCGAAATGAACTTCTCGTGATAGATGTCGCGCTCGAACAGGCGCCCCTGCATCAGCGCGGTGATGCACGCGTCGATCATCGCGGGCGGCCCGCACAGGTAGGCTTGATGGCCGGAGAAGTCGCCGCCGAAATGCGCCTTCGCGACGTCGTGCACGAAGCCGTTCGCGACGCCGTCACCCGCGTCCGGTGCGCCTTCCGACAGCGCCGGCACGTACGTGAAATTCGGGTGGCGTTCGGCCAGCGCGCGGAATTCGTCGTGGTAATAAAGCTCCTTCGCGTTGCGCTGGCCGTAGATCAGCGTGATCGGCGCGGTAACGCCGCTCGCGAGCAGGTCGGCGATCATCGAGCGCGGGCTCGACAGCCCGGAGCCGCCGGCCATGAAGATCATCGGCAGCGCGGCCGAGCGGCGCACGAAGAAACGGCCGTACGGGCCCGACAGCCGCACACGGTCGCCGGTCGCCAGCTGCTCGTGCAGGTAGCCGGTGCCCAGGCCGCCCGGCACCTGACGCACGTTCAGCTCGATCTCGTCGGTGGCGGCCACATCGGCCGGCGCGTTCGCGATCGAGAACGCGCGGCTCTGCCCGAGCCCGGGGATTTCGAGCTGCACGTACTGGCCGGCCTGGAAATGGATCGGCTGCGACAGCTTCAGGCGGATCGACTTGATGGTCGGCGTGAGCTGCTCGATGCGCGTGACGTCGGCCACGAAGTCCTTGACCGGGATGATCTCCGCGTCGGGCTCCTCGTCGACGTCGGCCTCGATCACGGTGTCGGCCTGCAGCGTCGCGCAGCATGCGAGCGCCTTGCCTTCCTCGCGCTCGAAATCCATCAGCGCGAACGGGTTCGCGTCGCCAAGATCGGTCTCGCCGTCGAGCACGGCGACCTTGCAGGTGCCGCACAGGCCGTGACAGCACGCGTGCGGAATGTAGATGCCCTGGCGCAGCGCGGCATCGAGCATCGTCTGTCCTTCCTCGACCTCGATCGTGACGCCCAGCGGCTCGATGGTAAGTTGGTGGCTCATGATGGTTCGCTCGTCCGCGTGGCGGTCAGAAGCTCGCGCCGCCGAGGCCGTCGAGGCCCGGCGTGCGGAAGCTGATCAGGTCCTTGTGCCCGAGGCCGTTGCCGGCGAGGCTCTGCGCGGAGTCCGGCGTCCACGGCTCACCGGAGCGGAACCACTCGACGCGATCCCAGTCGATCTTCGCGAAATCCGGGTGGTAGCCGTAGACGGGCGGCAGCACGTCGCGCGCGAGCGCGCCGAACGGCAGGTCGGGCGGCAGCGGCAGGCAGAACGGCGCCGGGAACATCAGGTGGTCTTCCCAGCACACGTAGAGCAGCGGCGCCGGGAACTTCCCGACCGCGTCCTTCACCGGGAAGTCGTAGGGTTTGAGCGCGATGACGGCCATGTTTGTCTCCTGTCGGCCGGCGTTCGCGCCTTCGCGCGTGCGCCGGTCTCGTTCAAGGTTGCGTATTGATCAGTTGCTCGTGACCTGGCCGCGCCAGGCCGCGAAGTTCTTCTGGTCTTCCGAGCCTTCGAAATCGAGGTTGTCGCGGCCCATCTGCACCGCGTAGTAGTCGAGCACCGCGGCGAGCGGATCGAAGCCTTCCGCCGTCGGGTCCGCATCGGGCGGGAAGCAGTTGCCCTGATGGATCTGGTGCACCGGCAGCCACGCCTGCACGTACTTCTGCGGCTCGTGATCGAAGATTTCCTTGCAGTGATCGCTGCAGAAATGGAACTTGTTGCCGAGGTAATCCGATTCGCGCGCGCCGATCTTGCGGGCGTTGCCGGGCTCGGTGAACAGCATCGGGATCTGGCAGGTCTGGCACAGCATCGGCAGCGTCTTCATGTAGAAGCGGTTGCCGGCCTTCGCCTGCTCGCCCCAGTAATCGAAGCGCGGGCGGTAGTAGCGGTCGAACGAATCCGGATACTTCGCGGACAGCCACGCCATCTCGTCCTCGCCCGGCACCCACGTATGGAATGCGGACGCCGCGTTGAAGCCGTAGAACGTCGACCACGCCTGGTGGCTAATGTGGTCCTTGCCTTCGCATGCGTCCTGCCAGCCCTTCGGCTCGCGAATGCCGTAGCGCGCGAGATCCTTGAACAGCGCGCCGCCGTTCTGCTCCGCGTACATCTCCCACGATTCGCGCCAGCTCATCACGCGCTTCGGCTGCATGTAGTCCATCATCATCGCGACGAGCGTCAGCAGCCGGTAGCCGCGCCAGAACCACTTGTCGATCCAGCGCTGCACGATCGGCACGTTGTCGGGGTCCTGTTCGAGCAGGAACTTGATGCACTCGATGCCGAGCGTCATGTGACGCGATTCGTCCGATTGCGCGGAGAAGCCGAACGTGACGGTCGACATGTCGCCGTTGTACGCGGCGCCCGACATGAACGGCACGAACAGCAGGTTCGTCAGCACGTATTCGAACGAGAAGCTCACGGCGGTCAGGAATTCGAACGGCCCCGACGAATACGCATCCTCGAAGAACGACTTCGGCACCGACAGGTACCAGACGCGATCGAACCAGTGGTTCGAGTGATGGAACCCGTTGAAGAACCTGTTGTACGTCGACATCGCGTGCGTTTCGGTCTGGTAGTGCCGCAGCTCGTCGATCGACTGCATCTGGCACGCGATGCGCGCGCCCTCGCCGGTGAAATGCCGGCCGACGTGCGCGAAGCCGCGGTGCGCGAGGTATTCGAGCGGCGTCACGCCCTGGATGAACAGCTTCAGCGCATTGATGTAGCGCGCGTCCGTCACGCCGAGGAACGCGTTGTTCTGCGTGAACGCGTCGATCACCGCGTACAGTTTCTTTTCCTTCTCGCCCTGGTATTTCCAGTACGCGTCCATCGTCAGGCGGAACGGGTCGACCCACTTGTCCCAGTCGTGGATCTTGATGCCCTCGTAGCGGTCGTACGGGAATACCTTGTCCATCGGCTGGTAGGTCGTTTCCCAGCCGAGGCCGCGCGTCATCGCCGCGTAGCGGTCCTTCAGGCCGAGCTTTTTCTTGAGCGTAGGCGTATCCATTCGTGTCTCCGGTGTTGTCGGTGCGCGGTGCGCGGCGTTCAGTGCGACCAGCTCAGCGTGAACTGGTCGTCGTCCTCGTCGATGTGGCCCGACAGCGTGATCAGGTTCACCTGCAGCTGCTGCAGGTCGAAGCGCGTGCCGGTCAGTTCCTCGATCGTTTCGCGGCGGATCGTCAGGCGGTCCGGCGAATCGATCTTGACCATGCCGGGCGACTCGACCACCGTCGCGAGCGGGTTGTCCGCGACGATCGCCTCGACGATCGGTCTGGACTCCTCATTGGCCTGGAAGGCAATGAATACGTTGGACATGCTGGTTTCCCTGTTTGAGTGATTGACGCCCGTCGTCAGGACGCGATGCCGAGCTTCGCGATGCGCGCATGGAACAGCTCGCGCACTTCGTCGAGCGCCGCGCGACCGTCGTCCCGCAACGCCAGCTCCGCCACCGGCGCGAGTGCCGCATCGGCCCGGGCGGACCAGTCGCGCGTCCAGCGGGCAAGCAGTGCGCGGTTGTCGTCCGATTCGGCCGCCATCGTCTTCACGACCGCGTCGATCCAGCGGTTCGATTCCGTGTGCCATTCGGGCATGAACGCGGTCAGCATCGCGACGGCCGAGCCGCCCGCGAGCGCGATCCGTTCATCGACGAAGCGGTCGTATACGAGCGGATAAAGCAGCCCGTCGAGCGCGAGGTTCTGCGCGACGAACAGCTCGACCGGATCGGCGACGACCAGCGTGTCCTCGACGTAGCGGCGCAGCGGTTGCCACGCGGCGCCGGTCAGCCATGCCGCCTTGGCCGTGTCGAGCGTGTCGGGCTCGGCCATCGCAAGCGCGAGACGCGTGAGGTACTGCGCGACGCCGAGGTTGTCCATCGCATGGAACATCGCGGGGGCGGTGAACGCCGTGCCGTAGCCGAGCGCGCAGACCTGCGCGTTGTTCATGTTCGCGCCCCACGCCGCGTGGCGCAGCGGCACCAGCACGTCGAGCGCGTGCGCAGCGACGTCGTCGCGCATCAGGCCGATCATCCGGCGCGATTCGACGAACTCGAAGTTCGCTTCCATCGTGTCCTGCTGGCGCGCCCGCGCGGTTGCCCACGACGCGTAGTAGAACTGGCGCGGGTCCTTCAGCGCATACCAGTCCGCCATCCGGATCGCCGAGCGCGACGCGTCGAAGATCTCGTGATCGGGGTCCCACGTCGGCCGGTAATGGAAGTTCGCCTGGGGCTGCGCGCCCATCATGCCTTCCTGGTAGCGCGTCGCCGTCCTGTCGCCGCCGATGTGCTGCGCGACGTGCGCAAAGGTGTGCCGGAGCGGCTTGATGTCGACTGTCTTCAGCTCGATGGTCACTTCTTGCTCCTCAAGGTCATGGGTTCGCTTCGACGTCCAGCCGCGTGACCTGCTGTTCGCGGCAGAACGCGTCGAAGGCGGCAGGAGGCAACGTCAGCTCGACGCACAGCTCCGGCGCGCCGCCGATCGACAGCTCGAATTCGACGAAGCCGCGTGAGTTCGTGCCGGTCACGCGGACGCACTTGCGGCCCGGGTCGAGCGGAGAAAGATCGGTGTCGGGTGGATTCATGTTCGGTGTCGCCTCCATGCCGTCCTTCAATGCAGCATCCGTGCCACACTCGGCCGGCCTTGCAAAAAATCTCGATAATTCAGGGAAAGCCCTGACGTAAAGTTTGAATTCGAGATCCACAATGGCGGTTAACCAGAACGCGATCCGCGCCCGGACTATCGCGCCGAACCCTTGATCAGGCGGACTTCTTCATCATTTGATCAACCCGGTTTCGCGCATTTGATCAAATGATCAACCCGTCACGTGTCCCGGGGCGACGCTGGTGGAAATTTCGAAAATCACGAGAAATCTCGACGGAGGAGACATGACGCGGCCCAGCCTGCCCCCCTTGCCGCCAGACACCGACCTGCGCAAGCTGATCCATTTTTCGGCGAGCGACGGCCGCATCTGGCTCGCCGGACAGCGGATGGTGCTGCTCCATGCCGGCGCGCTGGCGACGCTGCGCCAGGAACTGATGGAAAGCGTCGGCCCGGCACAGACGCGGCGATTCTTCACGCGCGTCGGTTTTGCCGCCGGCGAACGGGACGCCGCGCTCGCGCGCGAGATCCGCAGCGGCGCATCGCTGTTCGACATGTTTCATGTCGGCCCGCAGTTGCACATGCTCGAAGGCGCGGTGCAGGTCACGCCGCTGCGTTTCGAAGCGGACCCTGCGACCGGTGCGTTCTATTGCGAGTACCGGTGGGAGCATTCCTGGGAAGCCGACGTGCACCGCCGCACGTTCGGCCCGCAGCCCGAGCCCGTGTGCTGGATGCTGATCGGCTATGCGACCGGCTATACGAGCGCATTCATCGGCCGGACCATCCTGTTCAAGGAAACGTCCTGTGTCGGCATGCACGATCCGCACTGCACGATCGTCGGCAAGCCGGCCGACGAATGGCCCGATGCGGAGGAAATCTCGTCGTGGTTCAAGGCCGATTCGCTGATCAATACGATCCGCGACCTGCAGACCGAGGTCGAATCGCTGCGCCTCGAAATCGCACCCGACGACAGCCGGACGAAGCTCGTCGGGCGCTCCGATGCGTTTCGCGCCGCATACGCGCTGCTCGAAACGGCCGCGCCGACCAAGGTCGCCGTGCTGCTCACCGGCGAGACGGGCGTCGGCAAGGAACGGTTCGCCCGCGCGCTGCACAGCCTCAGCCCGCGCGCCGCGAAGCCGTTCGTCGCGATCAACTGCGCGGCGATTCCGCACGCACTGATCGAATCGGAACTGTTCGGCGCGGAGAAGGGCGCGTTCACGGGCTCGCAGGCCACGCGCGCCGGGCGCTTCGAGCGCGCGGACGGCGGCACGCTGTTCCTCGACGAGATCGGCGAACTGCCGCTCGACGTGCAGGCCAAGCTGCTGCGCGTGCTTCAGGAGGGCGAAGTCGAGCGGCTCGGCGCGACGGAAGGCAGGAAGGTCGACGTGCGCGTCGTCGCGGCGACCAACCGCGACCTCGAACAGGCCGTGCGCGACGGCACCTTTCGCGCGGACCTCTATTACCGGATCAACGTCTACCCGGTGCTGATCCCGCCGCTGCGCGACCGGCAGGACGACATCGCGCTGCTCGCCGACGCGATGCTCGAACGCTTCGCGTCGCTGCACGGCAAGCCGGCGCCCACGCTGACCGACTATGCATACGACACGCTGCGCGGCTACCGGTGGCCCGGCAACGTACGCGAGCTCGAGAACCTGATCGAGCGCGCGGTGATCCTGTCACGCTCGAACCGGCCGGTCGACGCGAAGGACCTGTTCCCCGGCGTCGGGCTGCCCGGCGGCGCGACGGTCGACCGTGCAGGGCAGATTCGCCCGGCGGCCGCGCTGTCGATCGACTGCGCGACGCTGCTCGACCAGTTGCAGGGCGGCGGCGGGCTCGACGGCCTCGAGCGCGCGCTGCTGCATGAAGCCGTCGACCGCGCGAACGGCAACCTGTCGGCCGCCGCACGCCTGCTCGGCGTGACACGCGCGCAGCTCAGCTACCGCCTCAATCGCAAACACGATCAGGAGGACGCCTGACATGAACACCATCCTGCCCGCGCCCCCGTTCACCGACACGCTGCCCGACGACGCGTCGGCGGCCGACGATACCGTCGAGCCGCATGCCCGCACGCTCAGCGAGCATGCCTACCATCAGCTGCGCCAGCACATCGTCGAAGGCCACTACCCGCCGGGCGCGAAGCTGCGCGTCGAGCATCTGAAGAACGTGTACGGCGTCGGCGCCGGCACGCTGCGCGAAGCGCTCACGCGGCTCGTCAGCGATGCGCTGGTCGTCGCCGAAGGGCAGCGCGGCTTTCGCGTGACGCCGATGTCGGTCGACGATCTCGAAGCGATCACACGGCTGCGCGTCCACATCGAGGTCGATGCATTGCGCGAATCCGTGCGACGCGGCGACGACGCATGGGAACAGCGCGTGCGCCAGAGCTTCGAGATGCTGTCGGCGTGGGAACAACCGGTGTCGATCGCGCACCGGACCGCGTGGGAAGCCTGCAACCGGCGCTTTCACGAAGCGCTGATCTCGGCCGCCGCGACGCCGTGGACCTACCTGATCCTGCGGATGCTGTCGCAGCAAAGCGAACGGTACCGGCGCGTGTGCATTGGGCTCGGCGATTCGAAGCGCGACGTGCATGCGGAACACACGTGCCTGTTCGATGCCGCGATGCGGCGCGCCGATGCGCGCGCGGCGCTCGCGCTCGAGGACCATATCGGCACGACGCTCGCGGTGGTGCGCAACGCGCCGCCCGGCACGCTGCCGTTCTAGCGCTTCACGGCATGCTTGCGGCGCTCAGGCCAGTTCGGGATAACCGTGCGCGGCCGCGTCCTGCGCGAACCGTGCAATCGTGTCGTAGTCGGCCGGCAGCAGCCGTTCGAAGCCCTTCAGCCGCAGCACGCGCGCCCGTTGCGCGTCGGCGGCCGCCGCACGATCGAGCGCGTCCTGCAACGCGCCGACCTGTGTTTCCGGCAGCGCGCGCGATGCGATGAACGGCAATCCCGGCGCGGAAGCCGTCGTACCGATGACCCGGATGTCCTTCAGCAGATCGGGCAACGCGTCGCGGATATAAGCAAACGTCACGCAGTCAATCGCCCCGCAATCGGCATCGCCCGACGCCAGCGCACGCAGCACGTTCACGTGCGAGCCAACCGGCGTGACCGACCCGAAGAAATGCCCGTCATGCGCATGCGGCGCGACCGCGTGCCTGAATGCGTTCATCCCGCTGTGTGAATCGTCGCCGTTGAGTGCGGCGCGCAGCCCGCGACAGGCGGCGAGCGTCGTCGCGCCGCCCGCGTGCACGCGCGCCGACACGACCAGCACGCTGCTGTAGCGCGCTCCGTCGCAGCCGTCCGCATCGAAAGCGGGCGTTGCGATCAAACGCACGACGCCGCGCAATCCGAGCATCCGGTACGGGTAGCCGCAGGTCTGCGACAGCAGCAGATCGTCGCGCCGCCACAGCGCATGCAGGTCGTCGAACGGCGCATCGGGCAGCGCTACGCCGGCAGGGCCGCCCGCCTTCGCGAACGCGTCGAGCGCATCGCGCAACAACGCGCGCCACAGGGCGGCGTGGTGCGGCGTCACGTTGTACATCGGCAGTACTGCGATCCATGGGTTCATGCGGGCATTCTACGCACCGGCGGCGGTCCCGATGCTTATCGGCCTCGTCACGATAAGCAAATGCGAATCGATTGGTTGGCGCGGCAGCGCCGCCCCGGTACCGTTCGAGGGCCTGCCGGCGCTGCCACCTTGCGCAATGCCGGACAGGCCGACCGTGATCCGCGAGACACCTGCGCACCGGGCCGAGCGCACCGGTTCCATCGCTCGTTCCCCGCACTGCCCGATCCATCCGCCTCAACGCCATGGCCGAATACTTCGACGTCGATCACGCGCGCGCGATTGCCGCGCTCGGCGCCCGCTTCACCGCCCGCACCGAGTGGCCGACCTGGCTGCTGGTCGCCGTCATCTACGGCGGCTGGCTGGCCGTGCTGCTGCTCGTGCGCGACGGGCACCTGTCGCTCGCGGCCGCGACGCCGCCGCTGATCCTGCTCGGCGCATGGCACTTGTCGCTGCAGCACGAACTGCTGCACGGCCATCCGACGCGTTCCGCGTTCGTGAACAAGCTGCTCGGCTATCCGCCGCTGACGGTCTGGTATCCGTACACGCTGTATCGCGACACGCACCTCGAGCATCATCGCGACGAAGACCTGACCGTGCCGGGCGTCGATCCTGAAACGAATTACGTGACGCGCGAACGCTGGGCGCGGCTGCCGCGCTGGCGTCGCGCGCTGACGGTCGCGCGCAAGACTTTCATCGGACGAATCGTCGTGGGGCCGCCGCTCGCCATCGCCGCGACGGTCGCCGATGCGGTCGCCAGGTTCCGGCGCGGCGACTTCCGCCATCTGCCGATGTGGATCATGCACGTAGCCTGCGCGGTCGTGCTGCTCGCATGGCTGCAACGCGAGATCGGCGTGCCGTGGTGGTACTACCTGCTGGCCGTCACGTGGCCCGCGCTGTCGCTCGCGATGATCCGCTCGCTGTACGAGCACCGCGCCGCGCGGCACCCGAAGGCACGCATCACGATCAACGAGGCCGGCTTCGCGATGCGGCTGCTGTACCTGAACAACAACTACCACCTCGTTCATCACGACCTGCCGAAGCTGCCGTGGTACGACCTGCCGCGCGCGTACCGGATGCGGCGCGACGCGTATGCGAAGAAATGCGGCGGCTTCGTGATCCGCGGCGGGTATCGCGCGTTGCTCGCGCGCCATGCGTGGACGCCGACCGATACGCCCGTGCATCCGTTCGACGAAGGCACGGCGTCGCTGTCGACGGGGAGCGGGGTGAAGGTGGCCGTGGTCGACGAGGTGCTGCAGATCAGTACGTGACGTGCGGCGGCGCCGCACTTCTTCGCGAAGCAGCCGGATTCAGCGACGCGGGCGTCAGGCCGTTCGGCCGCCGATTCGTCCGACGCGCCGCATTTTTCTTACGAAATGCCGACGATGCCGCTCGTGCCCGCGCATTGCCAATTGCGCCGCCAATGCCCAGAATGACGGCTCATCCGGGGCTTCCAACAATCATTCGCCCCGGCTATGCCTCGCGGCCGCGCGCCGCATTCCCCGACGACGATGCAACCGAACTCCCCGCCCGGCGCAATCCGCGCGATCGGCAACGACTGGTCCGTTTCCGCGATCACCGCGGGCTTTCTCGCGGTCCTGATTTCCTACGCGGGCCCGCTCGCGATTTTCTTCCAGGCGTCGCAGGCCGCGCACGTGTCCAATGAAATGGTGTCGTCGTGGGTCTGGGCGATCTCGATCGGCGCGGGCATCTCGGGCCTGTTCGCGAGCTGGAAGCTGAAGGTGCCGGTCGTCACCGCATGGTCGGCACCCGGCACCGCGCTGCTCGTCGGCCTGTTTCCGCAACTGACGCTCAACCAGACCGTCGGCGCCTACATCACGGCCGCGCTGATCATCCTGCTGATCGGCGTGACCGGCTATTTCGACCGGCTCGTGCGTCACATTCCGCGCGGCATCGCATGCGGGATGATGGCCGGCATCCTGCTGCCGTTCGGCACGCACGCGTTCGCCGCCGCATCGGAGCAGCCCGCGCTCGCGTTCGGGATGATCGCGGCTTACGTGATCTTCAAGCGCCTGCTGCCGCGCTACAGCATCGTGCTCGTACTGCTGACGGGCGCCGCGCTCGCAACGGCGCTCGGGATGACGCATCTCGGCAACGTGTCGCCGAGCATCGCGCACCCGATCTTCATCGCGCCCGAATGGACGCTCGGCACGACGCTCAGCCTCGCGCTGCCGCTCGTCGTCGTCAGCCTCACCGGCCAGTTCCTGCTGGGCATGACGATCCTGCGCGTGTCCGGCTATCACACGCCCGCGCGCCCGATCATCACGACGACCAGCGTGATGTCGCTCGTGGTCGCGTGCTTCGGCGGGATCACGATCGTCGTCGCGGCGATCACCGCGGCGCTGTGCACCGGCAAGGACGCGCACGAGGATGCGGGCCGGCGCTACGTCGCCGGGCTCGCGAACGGTGCGTTCTACCTGGTCGGCGGGCTCTTCGCGGGTACGATCGTCACGGTGTTCTTCGCGCTGCCGAAGGCGTTCGTCGCGATCCTCGCGGGGCTCGCGTTGATCGGCGCGATCGGCGCGAACGTGCACGGGATCTTCGAGGACGAGAATCACCGCGAGGCGTCGGTGATCACGTTCCTCGCGACCGCGTCGGGCATGACGTGGCTCGGGCTCGGGTCCGCGTTCTGGGGGATCGTGATCGGGTCGCTTTCGTATGCGGTACTGAACAAGGTGCGGCGACAGGCATGATGCGCCACGCGCGCAACGCTCGCCGCCGCGTCGCTCAGCGCGCGTGCTGGCGCAACAGCTGCACGAGTGCATCGGCCGGCGCCGTCGCCCCGTAAAGCCGCTCCGACACGCCCGCCTCGACGTCGATCTGTCCGGCGTTGTGCACGTCGTAGAGATCGACGATCAACTGCGCATGGCGTTCGCCGAGGCCCGCGCGCAACAGCGTCGCGGCCCAGGTGTCGCGCGGCAGTTCATGCGCGACGACGGCACGGCCGGCCGCCGCGCCGAGCGTATCGGCAATCGTCGTCACGCTCACCCGCTGCGGCCCTTCGACGCTGACGATGCGCGGCCCGTTGCCGCCCTCGGGCGCATCGAGCAGCAGCCGCGCCGCGACGACGCCCACATCGGGCGCCCAGACCGTCGGGAACACCTTGCCGACCGGATGGTGAAAGCTCGGCAGCACGCCGGTGCCGAGCGCGACCGGCAGCACGCGCGCCCAGTTCTGCAGATGCTCGGCCGAACGTAGCAGCGTCAATTGCGTCGGGATCGTTCTCAGCCGTTCCTCGAGGTAATGGAACAGACGCGTGATGCCCGTGTTGCCTTCGCGCTCCGCGCCGTAATCCGACAGGGCGAGCAGCGCGGGCGGCGGGTTTGCGGCGAGTGCGGCGGTGGCGACGTCGATCGTCCGCGTCATCGTCGCGGCCGGATCGGGGTCGGCGACGGGTACCGGGCACAGTATCTGTACGGCCCGTGCGCCGTCGATCGCAGATGCGACCGCGTTCACGTCAGTCAGCTCGGCGATCACGACATCGCAGCCAAGCTGCGCGAAGCGTTCACGATGGCGTGCGTCGCGCAACACCGCGCGCACGGGATGGCCGGCGTTGCGCAAGGTCGTCACGGTCGACTGGCCGACGTTGCCTGATGCTCCGAAGATCACGAACACGATCCGCTCCTGGGGGGATGAAGGTGGGGTGATTGTCGGGTCGGGCGGAGGGAACGGCGCGCAGGGAGGGATGAATGCAGCAGGAAAGGATGACGGGATGCGGGGCCGCGCACGGATCCCGCTGCGCCCCGCCCACCCGTCACGCCGCCGAGGCTAGCGACGCGAGGGCTTCGCGTCCTCCTCGCCGTCATACGCCAGCCTCAACCCACCCCGCTCCCCCGATCGCGCAATCTCCGTCGGCGTCGCACCCAGCACGCGATTCATCCAGTTCGCCATGTGACTCTGGTGCGCAAACCCGGCTTCGAGCGCGATCTGGCTGATACTCAGCCGGCCTTCGAGCAGCAACGCCTTTGCCCGCTCGACCCGGCGCCGCACGACGTACTGGTGCACGGGCATCCCGAGCGTTTCGCGGAACAGCACCTTGAAATGCGGGACGCTGATCGACACGAGCGCCGCGAGTTCGGCAAGCGTCATGCGCCGCTCGAGATTCGCTTCGACATAGTCGATCACGCGCGCGGCCGCCTTCGGCGCGAGCGTGCGGCGGCGCTCGCGAAACGCCGGCTGGCCGTCGACCAGCCGCGCGACGAGCGCCGTGCACAGGCTTTCCGCATAGAGCGGATCCGACGCGTCCTCCGCTTCGAGTTCGGCCGCCATCGCCCACGCGATGTGCTGAAGGCGCGGGTCGCGCACCTGCAGACGGCGGCGGATCTGCCCCTGCGACGGCTTCAGTTCGAGCTGCTCGACGGTGCGCCGCACGAACGTGTCGCTGAGCATGATGTGCAGGATCCGGCAGTCGGCGCTGTCGGTCCACTGGCCAGGCAAGCCGGCCGGAATCACGTCGACGTCGCCATGCGCCTGGATACGCGATACGCGCTCGCCGTCGCACACGCAATCCGCGCGAACGGGCCCGCCGATATGCACGCCGATCCGGTGATGCTCGGCCGCCGGAATCCGGTAGGTGCCCGCGCGGATTTCCAGCAGCGACGCGCCGAAGCCCTGCCAGCCGAGCCCGCGGCTGGAGCGCAGGCTGACCGGGACGCCGTTGTCCGTCGGCGCCGCGAGAATCGCATCGCTCATGGCCTTCCTCCGGTGAATGGGGATGTCGAACGCGCATTGTGACGCGTTTTTGGCCCGCCTGCCGGGCCTGCCGGCTGCTCACCCACGGCCGAGCGGAAAAAGATCATCCGTTTCTGCTCGGGGCCATCCTTGCGTGTGCGCCGGCGGGCGCCGTGCCGCTTACGATGGCCCCATCCGACACCTACGGAGACCGTCATGCCTCACTGCCTTGCGCAACGCACCGCGCTCACCGCGCCGTCGCCCGCCGCCACCCGCCCCTCGTCCGGCCCCCGCTCCCGCAACGACCGCACGACGCTCGCCGCCCGGTGCCTGCGCATCGTCGGCTGGTACCGGCTCGAACGGCTGCTCGCGTCGATCCCCGACAGCAACGACGACTTCGGGCTCGTCTGACCGGCCGCGCGGCCGGTGTCGGCGCGACCGGCATCGTCCACCTACTTGCGCCGCCGCTCGTGCGGTGCCACCGTCGCGCCGTCGATCACCGGCGCGCCCTGCTTGATCAGGAAATCGCGGAACAGCCCCGTGACCTGCGAAATGCGCCGGTCGGCGAGCGTGACCACATACCATTCGCGTTCGATCGGGTTGCCGGGGAACGGCAGTTGCCCGAGCAGCCCGGTGCGCAATTCGAGTGCACACGCGTGCAACGACAGGAACGCGACACCGAGCCCGGCTTCGGCCATCTGCTTGATCGCCTCGTTGCTCGACAGTTCGGAGCCCACATGGAAGCGGTGGCCGGCCGTCTTGAACAGGTTCTCGACGGTCGAGCGCGTGCCCGCGCCGCGTTCGCGCACGAGCAGGTGCGCGGATTCGAGATCCTTCAGCGAGATGCGCTTGCGCTGCATCAGCGGATGGCCAGGCGCCGCGACGAACACCATCGGATGCTTCGCGAACTCCACCGCATGCGTACGCAATTCCTTCGGCGCGCTGCCCATCACCGCGAGATCGATTTCATGCGTGGCGAGCATGCGGATGATGTCGTCGCGATTTCCAACCTTGAAATAAGTCTTCACATGCGGACGCGTCGCGGTGAATTTCACGAGCAGCGGCGGAATCAGGTACTCGGCCGTCGTGATCGCGCCGATCCGCAGCGTGCCGCCGAGATCGCCCGTCAGCGCGGCCACTTCGTCGCCGGCCTCGCTCCACAGATGCAGGATCTCGCGCGCATAGCGCGACACGATCTCGCCGGCCGCGGTCAGCTGTACCCCGCGCCCCACCCGCTGCAGCAAGGCGGCGCCCACCGCCTCCTCGAGCAGGCGAACCTGCAGCGACACGGCCGGCTGCGTCAGGTTCAGCTCCTCGGCCGCCCGCGACACGCTGCCGAGCCGCGCAATCATGTCCAGCGCCTTCAGCTGCCGGAACGTCGCGGTCTTTCCTATAAGTGAATACATATGAGTCGCTTATAAACATTAAATTGTTCGAGTGGGTTCGAAACTATATCGTCGGTTCTTGAGCAATGTCATCCGAATCGTCATTCAGCGGGAGCCCCACATGGACAACACCACGCCCAACCTTGCAACGGACCGCGCACCGCGCCTGCCGCGCATCGTGATCGTCGGCGGCGGCGCCGGCGGCCTGCACCTCGCCACGCGTCTCGGCGATACGGTCGGACGCCGCGGCCAAGCCGAAGTCGTGCTCGTCGACCGCTACCCGACGCACTTCTGGAAGCCGCTGCTGCACGAAGCCGCTTCGGGCCATCGCGACCCGGCATCGCACACGATCGAGTACGCGGCGCAAGCAAAGCGCCACGGTTTCCGTTTCGTGCAGGGCGCGCTGCAGCGGGTCGACCGCGCGGCACGCACCGCAACGATCGCGGCCGTGCAGGACGCGGACGGCACGGAAATCCTGCCGCAGCGCGAGCTCGACTATGACGACCTCGTGCTCGCCGTCGGCAGCGTGACGAACTTCTTCAACGTGCCGGGTGCCGCGCGCCATGCGCTGCCGCTCGAAAACCTCGACCAGGCCGAGGATTTCCGCAGGAAGTTCCTCGCGGCCTGCACGAAGGCGAATCACCTGGCCGAGCAGCAGCCCGCGCGACGCGCGGCGCCGATCTGCATCAACGTGATCGGCGCGGGTGCGACGGGCGTCGAGCTGGCCGCGGCATTGCGGCATGCGATCCAGCAGCTGACGACGTACCGCTTCAAGGCGCTGGTATCCGCACGCGACGTGCACATCCGGTTGATCGAAGGCGGCCCGCGCATCCTGCCGGCACTCGACGCGCGGCTGTCCGGCAAGATGCACGCGCAGCTTCGCGCGCTGAACGTGGACGTGCTGACCGATACCCGCGTGGCGGAAGTCGGCGCGGATGCCGTGACGACCGCGACGGGCGAACGGCTCGCGAGCGACATCACGATCTGGGCAGCCGGCGTGGCGGGCCCCGCGATGCTGCGCGAAATCGGCGACATCGCGCTCAATCGTGCGAACCAGGTGATCGTGACCGACACGCTGCAGACGCCCGACGATCCGCACGTGTATGCGTTCGGCGACTGCGCCGCATGCCCGACGGCCGGTGCGAACGGCTTCCTGCCGCCGCGCGCGCAGGTTGCGTACCAGCAGGCCGTGTATCTGGTCAATGCGTTCGCGCGCCGCGTCGCCGGCAAGCCGGTAGCCGGCTTCACGTTCCGTGATGCAGGCACCGTCGTGTCGCTCGGGCATGCGGGCGCCGTGTACCAGGCCGACCTCGGCGTGCGTTCGCGCTCGCTGATCGTCGACGGGCTCGCCGCGATCGGCCTGTACAAGTTCCTGTATCGCAAGCACCTGTTCAGCGTGGTCGGCGTGAAGCGCGCGCTGTTCCAGTCGCTGAGCCACTGGCTGCAAAGCCGCAACCAGCCGTCGATCAAGCTGCACTGATCGACGACTCGCACGCAGCATCGCACAACGGCATATCGGGCGGCCATCGCTCGATATGCCGTTTTTTTATATGCATATAACGGTTGCATCCACAACGTGCGCGACTTTGGTGCATCACATCGAAAACCGTCGATGCGAGGCATGTCGCCCGAAAAATGTCGCGCGACACGCATCCCGCGCCGGTTCTGGCTGACACCCCGATTCATTAGTCGAATCGTATAGGTCTGATAAAAATATTAATTGGTCGCGTTTTCAGGATCGACGCTAAGGTGTGTGGCATTCCCGTCGGCGAACGGATCATCACGTTTCTGAAGAGGAATCACCGTGGTTATCGAAGCCATCGTCACCCGTCTCGACGCAGCATTCGCGCAAATCGAAGCAACACCGGATTCGCATGAATCGCGCCATCAACGCGACGCGATCATCCAGTGGCTCGACCGGGCATCGGAAGAAGGATATCGACTCGGTCTCGTCACGACGCTGCCGGCTGCACGGCTCAGCGACATGTTCGAAGGCCAGTTCGGCCGCGCGAACCTCGACCGCTTCTCGGTCGTCGTCACGGACGCCAATCATCAGGACTCCGGATCAAACCAGCATCCTTTCGAGGTCGCACTGCAGGCACTCGGCGTACCGCCCGAACGCGCGGTGGGGATCGCGAGCAGCGAACCGGAGCGCCGGGAAGCCGAGCATTTCGGCCTGTCGCGCTGCGTGAACATCACCGACACCGTGCGCTCGATCGCATCGGCCGGCCTGCACTGACCGCCCGCACACCGGCTGGCGACGGCCGGCCACCCTCGATCCGGCGGCCATCCGACGATTGCCCGACCGAATCCTGACATTCTGCTGTCAAAGTCGCTTGCAACACTTCCGGGCTTGACCGATCCCTCCCGGAGACGGGACGACGCGAAACCGCATCGTCCCGCCCGTTGCACACCACGATGACACGCCCGACCCGCACCGCCACCGCCCTCGCCGTTGCCTGCCTGCTGCTCGCCGCTTGCGGCGGGGACGATTCGACACCGCCCGCGGCCTCGGCCGACAACAGCGGCTCGACGCCCGCACCGCAACCGCAACCCCAGCCCGCGCCGGCACCCGCGACCTATTACCAGACGAAGACGCCATACCGTCCGCAGCAGGACGCCGCGACGTACGAAGCGCCGCCCGCCGGCTACGCGCCCGTCTACACCGAACTCGTCGCACGCCACGGCTCGCGCGGGTTGTCGGGTTTCAAGTACGACGGCGCGATCTACGCGATGCTGGTCAAGGCCGAAGCCGACGGCGCCCTGACCGCGCTCGGCGCACAGCTCAAGGCCGATACGTACGCGATGATGAAAGCCAATGCGCTGCTCGGCTATGGCGTGGCGGGCATCTCCACGCCCGGGTACGGCAACCTCACGCAAACCGGCATCCGTGAACACCAGCAACTCGCCGCGCGCCTCGCGCAGCGGCTGCCCGCACTGTTCGCGGCCGGGAACCGGCAGATCGTCGTCGTCAACTCGGGCCAGGACCGCGCGGTCGACAGCTCGACCTTTTTCTCCTCGTCGCTCGTGGCCGCGCAACCGGCGCTGGCCCCGGCGATCACGCTGCCGGCCGCGCCGTCCGGTTTTCCCGCGAGCGCGCCGGTCGCGCAGCCGGCCGGCACCAACCGTTTCCTGCTGTACTTCCACTCGCTGAAGCCGGCCACCGACCTCGTGACCGATGCGGGCAATCCGTACTACGCGACCTACCAGGCGAGCCAGGCCTACCAGGCCTATGCGAACGACGCGACGGTGGCCGCGAAGCTCAACGCGATCAAGGCCGCGCCGCAGGCGGCCGAGGTCGCGCAAACGGTGCTGTCCGCGCTCGTGTCGCAGGCATTCATCGCGAAGCTCGGCACCAGCGGCTACACGTTCGCGAACACGGGCACCTACGCGTTCACGTCGGCGGACGGCAAGTTCAGCAACACGCTGAAGGGCGACGGCAAGACGAAGATCGCGACGGCTGTCGATGCGGTGAACGTGCTGTACAACCTGTTGCAGGTCGCGCCCGCGATGACGGCGGAAACGGGTGGCGTCACGATGGAAAAGTACATCGGCGCGGAGCAGGCGCAGTATCTCGCGTATCTGCAGGATGCCGAGGACTACTACCAGAAGGGGCCCGGCATCCAGGAAGCGAACCCCGTCACGTACCGGATGGCGAAGGTGCTGCAGGACGATTTCTTCGGCGAAGTCGATGCGATCGCGCGCGGCGACCTGACCCGCGCCGCGAAGCTGCGCTTCACGCATGCGGAGATCATGATTCCGTTTGCGTCGATCATGAACCTGAAGAACGTATTCGTGCCGACGCCGCAAGCGCAGACGTACACGTACGCGAACAACCCGTGGCGCGGTGATCAGGTGTCGCCGATGGCCGCGAACATGCAGTGGGATGTCTATCGCAACGGATCGCGGCTCATCGTGAAGATGCTGTACAACGAGCGCGAAACGGATTTCCAGGCTGCGTGCGATGGCGCGAAGCTCACGCCGGGCAGTCACTTCTACGACTACGCGGGGTTGAAGCAGTGTTACGGGTATCGGTGACGGACAGCGGCGCGCCGTCAGTCCACCGGATAGTTGAGATCGTGCCAGCGCTTGGCGGATTTCCCGCCGGAGCCGAGGTGACCGGCGGAGAAGCGCATCACGGCAATCGCGTGGAGCGCTTTCTCGTCGAGCGCGGAATCGCCGCAGCTGCGCCGGACCTTCAGATCGCGCACGCGTCCCTGTTCGTCGAGCCACACGCGCACGATCACCTGCCTTCGCGACGAGGTGTCCGGCACGCCACGTGACAACAAGCGATCCATGAGCGACACGATGTTCTCCGTAACCGTCGAATGCTGCGATTATCACCGAGCGCGCGGCAGTGCGGCGCGCGGCGTGGCGTCAATGCTTCGACACTTCAGGCCGCACGACCGTACCCGTGCGTACCGCCCGTACGCGCTGCGGATTCGCGGCGGTTTTCCGCTTCGGGTCGGTGCGCCCAGCCTCCTGAGGCTTCCGCACCTTGGCCGCAGCCGGCTGCGACTTGGCGGCAGGCTTCGCGTCGGCATGCGCGGCGACCGGGCCGGTCGCGCGCGAGCGAACGGGCTGCCGAACCGGCTTTGCGGCTGTCGCACTGCTCGCCGCCACGGCCGGATGCTTGACCTGCCGCGCGTATTCCTTCACGTCGCCGTCGCTCATCCACGCCTCCGTGTAGACCGCTGACGCAGGATGTGCAAGATTGAGATAGGCGAACGAGGCCACGAGAAATGCACGCACGTGTGTGCGACGAGTCGATGCGGTAATGACGAATGCTCCTTGCGATCTGGCTCGACACCCCTGTGTCGGAGCCGTCGTGGCGGCACAATAAAGGAGCGCCATGTACATCGCAAGCATCCGACCGGCGATCCAAACGATTCTTAACGTTTGGATCGCCCCGCCGGCCCGAATCTCATTCCCGTCCGTCGTCACCCTTGCGCTCGACGCTCCACGTATGGATCGGTCGATGCCCCGGCCGCTCCCATTCGGGCGGCATCCACAGATGCTTCAGCCGCTGCAGGATCGGCCCCGGCGCGAATACGTCACGCCACATATCGACGAATTCGTGCAGGTTCAGCACCAGGAAGTTATACGAACGAATCTGCTGCGTGATCCCGTAGTCGACCGGCTCCGTTTCCTCGACATAGGTGCCGAACAGGCGATCGAAGACGATCAGCACGCCGCCGTAGTTCCTGTCGATATAGCGCGGATTGCGGCCGTGATGCGCGCGATGGTTCGACGGCGTGTCGAACACGTACTCGAACCAGCGCGGCAGCCGCCCGATCGCTTCGGTATGCACGAAGTACTGGTACACGAGATCGACCGCGAGCAGGAACAGCACGACCGCGGGCGGGATGCCGAACCAGACTGGCGGCAGGTAGAACAGGAACACACCGACGAACGCATTCAGCAGCGACTGCCGCATCGCCGTCGTGAAGTTCATCACTTCACCGCTGTGATGCGGCACGTGCGCGGCCCAGAACCAGCGCACGCGGTGCGACGTGCGATGAAACCAGTAGTAGCAGAATTCCACGACGACGAAGATCGGCACGATCGTGAGGCCGTTCACCGGCACGTCGAACAGCCGGTGCCGGTAGACCCACGCGAAGATCGCACCGGTGAACAGGAGCCCCATCACGGTCTCGGCCACCTGATAGCCGGCGCCGAGCGACAGGTTCGCGACGATCTCCTTCCAGCGAAACGGCTCACGGCGGCCGCGCCCGGTCATCACCGCGTATTCGATCGCGAACGCGATCAGGAAGACCGGCGTCATGCCGATCAGCAACACCTGCTTCCAGTCCACGTCGTTACCCAGGAACGCATGGAGCCACGTCATCAACTCGGTCGGCATGTTCGCAGCCTCGATCAGGAACTGGCCGGCAGTATGGTCGCGCGCGGGTCGCTCCGCGTTGACACTTGCCGACGATTACTTGACACTTTCCGCCATGCCCGCCGCCTCCCCGCTCTCGACACAGCGCGTCTACTACTCGAGCACCTACGTGCGGCTGCTGTTCGACTATCTGTCCGAGCAGGGCAAGGATGCCGCGCGCGTGCTGGGCGAGGCGCGGCCGCCCGAGGACGACCGCGGGCTCACGCTGTACGCGAGCGCGCACTGGCGGCGCCTGCTCGAAAGCGCGGTGCACGTGCTCGACGATCCGCTGCTCGGCCTGCACGTCGGCCAGCGGATCACGCCCGCCCATCTCGGCGCGCTCGGCTACGCGCTGCATGCGTGCCGCGATGCCGGCGCCGCACTCGCGCGCTGGCAGCAATACGAACACCTGATCGCGAACGTCGCGCGCATGGAAGTGCGCGTCGAGGCGGCGTCGGTCGCGATCGAATGGCACGATGCGCCCGAGCCGCTCGGCCCGCTCGTCGACGAAGTCGCGCTCACCGCCATCGTCCAGTTCGCACGCAACATCACCGGCACGCGTGACGGGCCCGACGAAGTCTGCTTCGTGCACCCGTCGCCTGGCGACGATCGGCCGTACATCGATTATTTCGGCTGCCCGGTGCGGTTCGGCCAGCCGGTGAACCGCCTCGCGTTCCCGCTGCACCTGCTGACACAGCCGCTGCGCCAACCGGACGACGCGCTGCTGCAGATGATGGAACGCCAGGCAAGCGCGCTGCTGGCCGAGTTGCGGCAGACGGACGATCTCGAACAGTCTGTGCGCGAAGCCGTCGCGCGCCTGCTGACGCAAGGTGAAGCGAGCATCGAACAGATCGCGTCGGACCTGCATGTGTCGTCGCGCACGCTGCATCGGCGGCTTGCCGAACTCGGGCTCAACTTCCGGACACTGCGCGAGGACACGCGGCGGCGGCTCGCAATCGACCACCTGAACGATCCGCGGCTGACCCTCGCGGAAGTCGCGTGGCTGCTCGGGTATTCGGAACACAGCGCATTTACGCGCGCCTTTCGGCGCTGGACCGGCGAATCGCCGCAGCAGTGGCGCAGCCGGCAACCCGCGCGGACGGCGAGCGTCGCGCGCGGCTGAGCGCAACTGAGCGCAGCGCGCAACCGTGCCGCCGACGAACTCGCGTCCGCCCGCGCGGTCGAACGAGCATCGCCGGAGAATCCCATGAAACGCGTTGCCGCTGTCGCTGTCTTGACCCTGCTTGCCGCCGTCAGCTTGCCGGCGGCCGCCGGTGCAACATCCGCCAGTGCCGGGCCGGTTCCCGTTCAATCGCACGCGAACAACTGCGTGCCGTCCCGCAGCGCCACGCCCGACGCGCGCTCGCCGTCGAAGGCGCCGCCGATCCGCGTATGCGTCGGCGATTCCAATACGCAACTGAACCTGCCGTGGTTCCTGACCGATGTGCTCACCGCGGTGGACACGCACCAGTCGGGCGGCGACCTGCTGCGCAAGATGCGCGACGATTTCTGAATCGCGGCCCGCGTGACGCGCGGGCACCGCATCGTTCACTCATCTTCGGACGCCTGCAGCACCTGCGTGAACGTGCCGACCATGCCGGCCCACATTGCGGGGTCGGCAATGCTGCGCAGCAGCGCAAGCGCTTCCTTTCGTTCGTCTTTCGAAAGCGGACCATGTGCGCCGCTGATGGTGTTGTAGCGCGGCGTGCCGCGCGAAGCGAGCGCGCGATCGAGCACGTAATTGCGGGCCTGCCCGTTCACGTCGATCCGGATCCACAGCGAACCGCCGTCGGCTGCGGCTGCACCATCGGTCACGATGACCGTGGGCACGGTATTTTCTTCCATCCCGAAGCTCCGGCGAGACGTGCGACCGAATTGCGCGGCGCCCGAACGCGGGCCACGGACAGGTCGGCAAAGACAGCATCCCGAAAGAATGTTTCCTGTCGAGACACAATGACAAAATTACACCAATTGTTGAATAACAATATTTCGTAATCTCTCATCACATCTTATACTTGCCGCGCACCATCCTCGTGCCAAGAGACGGTGTTTTTTCGTCCCGGCCGCAAGACCATGCGGCCGGGGTTTTTTCGGTGCGTTCCGCCAGTTTATATGCGCCGAATGCGCATGTTCATGGAGGCAAGCCTCGGAATGAACGGCCCATTGCGACGAGGCTGTCACGGATGTCCGTCGCGACCGTAGAATCGATCGCATCGAGATGGCGGCGCGCATGACGCAGGCGTGCCGTCGATGTATCGACCGGTTCGACTTGCCTCTCCCAACACACAACACCAAAGGCGACCGCGGGAATGTCGGCGTTCACGCCAGGCTCGAAACCAGTTTTCCAGCGCAGCGGCGCCTGGCCGCGGGTCGTCTTGTTCGTCGCCGTTATCGTTTGCGTACTCGTGCCGGCATTCGCGATCGCGCTTGCCGACCGCTATGCGCGCGATACCGTCATCGAACATGAACGCGTCGTGGCGAACGACATCGTGGCATCGGTCGACCGCATCCTGGACGGCGCGCGCCTGCGACATGTGGACGAACTCACCGCGCTCGTCGGGCGGCCATGCGCGACGGTATTCCGGACGCTCGCCGAGATAGGCACGCGCCTGCGCTACCTGCGCGCCGTCGCGCTGGTGTACAACGGCCGTGTCATGTGCTCGTCGGCGCTGGGGGCAATCGACTTGCCGCTGGGCGCGTACACGCACGAGCCGGAACCGGGTTCGACGCTCGTCACGCTGCTGCGCCAGACGCCGTTCCAGCAGGGCATCCCGGTGCTGCCCGTGTTTTACGCCACCGCGCCCGGCGCGGGCGTGCTCTACCTGGTCGAAGGTGACTACGTGGCCGACGCGCTCGCGCACGGCGCCCGCTACGGGACGGAAACCGCGACGCTGTCGATCGCGGGTTCGGGCCATCTCGATCAGCACGGGAAGTTTGCGCCGGAAGCGGCCGCGGAACCCGCACGCGGCAGCACGATCGTGTCGCCCCGCTGGCCGTTCACGGTGTCGGTTGCGGCATCCACGCGCTACGCGTCGCAGGTTCGGCACCACTATCGGCTGATCGGCATCACGATCGTGCTGCTGGCGGATGGCCTCGTGATGGCGGCCTACCTGCTGGCGATGGCACCGCGCCGGCTGCTGCTGAAGGCCGTGCGCAACGCGCTCAGGCGCGACGAACTCCATGTCGTGTACCAGCCGATCGTCGAGGTCGGGACGCGCAGGACCGTCGGCGTCGAGGCGCTGGTGCGCTGGCAGCATCCGAAGTGGGGGGCCATCAGCCCGGCGGTGTTCATCCCGCAGGTCGAATCGAGCGCGGTGCTGCCGAAAGTGACCGAATTCGTGCTGCGGACCGCCGTGTCGGAACTCTCCGCGCTGACGCCGTCAACGCCGCTGCGCATCGCCGTCAACATCGCGCCGAAGGATCTCGAGCGCACGCGGTTCGTGTCCATCGTCGAGGATGCGATTCGCGCACTGCCACCCGGCTTTACGCTGGTGCTCGAAGTCACCGAGCGCATCCTGCTCGAGAAGAACGCGCGGACCACCGCGATCTTCCATGCGCTGAGAGCGAAAGGCGCGAAATTCGCGATCGACGATTTCGGCACGCATCACAGCAATCTCGACATGCTGTCGCGTTTTCCGTTCGACTACGTGAAGATCGATCGCCAGTTCGTCTCGCAACTGAACGGCGGCAGCGCGGGATTGATCGAGGGAATCGCGTCCGTCGCGCATCACTACGACCTGAAGATCATCGCGGAAGGCGTGGAAACGGAAGCGCAGCATCGCGCGCTGCAGACGGTCGGGATTCAGTATGCGCAGGGATATCTGTATCAGCGGCCGCAACGGGCAGAGCACCTGAAGCAGGATGTCGCGTGGGTGTAGGGTGCGTGCGCCGATGCGCACGCTGCCGAATCGCCGCGGGTCGTCCTGTCGTGCACGCGGCTCACGCCATATCCGCTTGCGGGTTTCACGACGTCGGCATGCCTTGCGACGGTCCAGCGGTCTCGCCACGCGTAGCGGCATAGAACACGCGGAACCACACCCAGTAGGCCGCGCCGGTTGCGGCGAGAACGACGACCGGCATCATGCCGGACATCAGGCTGGCTATTCCGAGCACGTCGCCCACGAGGCGCAGCACCGCATAAGCCAGCAGCAGGACCGATACCATCGACGCAAGCGACGCCCCCAGCAGACGCCGGACGTGCAGCCGACCGAGATCGCGAGGCAAGCCGAGCATCGCGCCGGCGAAGACGATCGCGGCGGGAACGACGATCCCCCCGACGTAGTTCAGCATCACGAGCTTGAGATCGTCGTCGAAATGGTCGAGCAGGATCATCACGGCCTGCGTCATGAAAAGCAGCAATACGCTGGCAAACAACCAGGCCGCGAGACCCGCAATGCGCCGCCGCGCATTGCCGCGCGGCACCCCGGGCAACGCGTCGTTGCGAAACAGGTGGGTGACGAACCACCACGCAAGCCAGGCGACGAGCGCATAGAGGACGGCGTTCACCGGCGCGATGAGCGTCACGATGTGCGTCAGGCTGAGGGAACCGCCGCGCAACATGCCCACGAGCGCCTGGAATACCAGTACCTGCGCGGCCTGCCAGACCAGCAGGCACAACGCAAAGGCCGTCAGCGGCAACGCGGGGCGACGGAATGCAAGCTGGTCCCGATACTCTCCGTGCCAGCGGACGATCAGGAACACCAGGCCGCTTCGAAACACCACGCTCCCGATGAAAGTGGACAGTTGCACGGCCAGCATGTTCACGGACGGCGAAGACTTCGTCGACCACACGTAGAGGCCGATCAGAAATTGCGCCGTGGTAATGACCGCCGCGATGAGTGCGGCGATACCGGGTAGAGAAATTTGCCGGGAGGAGGCGTTCATGGGGAGTCCGGGGTAAATGGGTTCATCGGCAATGCGTGCGCCGCCGCACTTCCAGGCAAACCGAACAGCCGCGCCATCCCTGCAGCAACAGGATGGCCGGGCATCCGCCGGGAGAATGCGCGTGTGCGTTTCGTGTGGTACTTCCGGGCAACGACCCACGGCACCGACCGGGGCGACGCACCGGCTGCGACCGTTTCCGGCCAAGTAACTCGAGCGTGTCGTGCAGAAGGGCCCGCCCCGACAGCCCGAGGACGAGCGACAGCGAGCCGAATTCAATCGGGATCAGTGGATGCGTGCGGTTTTGCGGTCGATTGCCTTCGCTCATGTCGAGCGACAGGCCGGTCGACTGCGGCATGGAGGCTTTCACCAGCGGCGACTGGAAACGCGGCTGGCGAAGTCAGGTCGGCATGCGTCATGCACTCCCACGCAGCTTGCGCGATGTGTCGGCACGTCATCGCGACCGATGCAGGACTGCCCGGCCCTGCGGTGGGGAATCGGAGCACGATTGCCAAGCCGGGAATGGAACGCGACAAGCGATGCTTGCCGAGCCGGCCGTTCCGCAAATGCTTCCCTCATGCGGTGCGCATTCATGGCGCCTCTCTCAGAATGATGTTGTTCTTGACCGGCGATTCTACGAATGATGATTCCGTGACGTCAATCGGGCGGGATTCATCAGCATGCCGGCGGATGATCGCGATCGGACAGGCATGTGTCCCGATAGGCGTCGTCGACGGCACGCAGAAACGCCTTCCGTCCGTTCTCCAATGCCGTGGCCGTGTGCGCGTCCGGCGAGACAGGCATCACGCGGCCATCAGGCGACATCGAATATCCGAGATCGACGAACGCATCGTCCGGCGCGCGCTTCGTTCCGATCCAGTAGCCGATCGAAACCGAGCTGGCAACGCCGGTCGCGCCGTTGTAACCCACTTCGAATCGTCCGGCCTTGAAGATGCGCGGCCTCATTTTTTCCGCATAGGACAGCACTTCGGCAACCGTTGCGCCATCTTTTGTCCGATGCTGCCTGACCGCCTGTATCCAGTTGGCTTCCGTGGGCGCCGGCAATGCCTTCACTTTCGGGGAAGCGCCTATCGCACGCCCGCTTCCACACAGGCAGGCCGCAACGACGACGCAGCCGGCAACGCGTGCGACGCGATCAATCGCGAGTTTCATTCAATGATCCTTGACGGGTTCAATCGAGCCCGAATCTTACGATCATCGGCCCGGATGCCGGAACGGTATCGCGCACCCCGTCCCGGCACAGCCCCGCCCAAGCGATGAAATCGACACGTCCGGGCATCCACGACGAGCGGGCGTCTCGACGGCGTTCGAGCAGGGTCCCATACGGATTCACCCCGTCGATGCTGAGACACCGCATTTCGTCGGCGCAAAAAACCCCGGGAACCCGATGCGCATCTGCCGCGCGGCGCTTCAGTCGAACGTATGCACCACGGCGGACGCCTTGGTTGCGATCAACCAGCTGCCGTCCACCTTGTGCATGACGAAGTGATCGTTGAACAACCGGTTACCGATCCGCACCCGCACCGTAGCCGTTGAAAGGCCGTCCGACACATGCGCCATCGAGAGGATCGCCTCGTCCCTGGGCGCGCCGGTCGATCGCGGACTCGGCCTCCCGTTGATGAGCGCCGCATACTCGTGCGACGCCAGCGTGCGAAACCGGCCTTCATCGAGCCACTGAATCACGCAGCTCGGGTGAAAAACCTTGTCGAAGTCGCGGCTCTTAGGCTCATAAGCCAAATTGAAGTAGTCGTCGATCAACGCGACTACGGCCTGGGTCTGGGTCATGGCTGGCTTTCCTCGATAGTGAACCGCTCGTATAGTGAGCGATCGCCCCCGCCCTCGGCTACGGCGACCCGGTTATCGCTGCCATTACAGGAACACATGGATCATGGAAGACCTCGACGGAGGACTGGTCAGCGGCTTGCTCGTCCTTGCGGCCCTGGCCGAATCCGGGAGCTTCGGTCGGGCGGCCTCCCGCCTGGGCAAGACTCAGCCCGCGGTCAGTCGCGCGATCCAGCGGCTGGAGGATCGCCTGCGCGCGAAGCTCGTGCATCGCACCAGCCGGCACGTCGAAGTGACGGACGCGGGCCACGAACTGTTGTCGAAGGTGCTGCCGTTACTGCAGGGGATCGAGGAGGCGACCGCCGGCACTTCCGGCCAGGCCTCGGTCGCCAGCGGCACGCTCCGTGTGGCGTGCGATGCCGCATTCGCCCGCCTTGTGCTCGCGCCGGAGCTCGCCCGGTTCATGAAGGAACACCCCGCTCTGCACCTGAAGCTGGAGACCCGGAACGACCTCTCGGACCTCGTCAGCGACGGCTTCGATCTCGCCATCCGCTTTGGCCCCCCATCCGTTTCCACCTTGGTCTGTCGAAGGCTGTACAGCCCGCGGGTGCTGACGGTGGCCGCGCCGTCCTACCTCGAGCGACGCGGCCGGCCGAGGTCGCCGCAGGATCTGGTCGACGACGGCCACGAATGCATCCTGGCCATCGACCCGGCTACCGGCCGCCCCTTCGACTGGGAATTCTGGCGTGACGGCGAAAAAACGAAAGTGGCCGTAATCGGCAGCCTGACCGTCACGGATGCGGGCACCAAGATCGGCGCCTGCGTTGCAGGCTTCGGGATCGCCCAGGTGATCGACCTCGGAATCGACACGCACCTGCGTGCCGGCACACTGGAGCCGGTGCTGACCGACTGGTGCGACGAGACGTTCCCGCTTTATGTCTACTACCCCAGCCGGAACCACGTTCCGGCCAAGGTAAGAACGTTCATCGACTTCGTCGTCGGCATGATGCCCAGGCTGCAGTCCGATGGCTACGGCGCGTGCCGGCGACCGCCATCCGCCGTGCTCGAAACGCTGCGCCGCGAGTAGTCGCCTTCTTTCCGTCGCGCGCCGGACGTCAATCGCGTCGAAAAACCCGAACGCCGGCCGGCACGCGGAAGATCGCGCATCGCGCGCCGGCTTCCTGCCACCTGTTGCCACGCGCGCCCCGTCGGCACGGCCGCCATTCAAGCGCTAAAATCCGCCGCCTGGGCATTCACGACGAGCAAGCGTTTTGACGGCGTTCGAGCAGGGTTTCATCCTCACCCGCCACTGGCGGGACACCGCATCCGGCATCGAGATCGAGTTCTGGCTGGCAACCGAACACGGTCCGCGCCGCGTGCGCCTGCGCCCGCAGGAAGCCGTCGCGTTCATCCCCGCCGAACAGCAGGCGCTCGCCGAACGCACGCTGGCCGGCGAGCATGACGCCGAATTGCGCCCGCTCACGCTGCGCGATTTCCGGCAGCGCCCCGTCGTCGGCCTCTATTGCAAGCGCTATCGCCATCTGTCCGGGCTGCAAAAACGCCTCGCCGCAGCGGGCGTCGACGTCTACGAAGCCGACGTGCAACCGCCCGACCGCTACGCGATGGAACGCTTCATCACGGCGTGCGTGCAGTTTCGCGGCCGGCCCGGCCGCGACGGCACGCTGACCGGCACCGAGCTGAAATCCGCGACCGGCTATCGCCCGGCCCTGCGCTGCGTGTCGCTCGACATCGAAACCAGCGTCCACGGCGAGCTGTATTCGATCGCGCTCGAAGGCTGCGGGCAGCGGCAGGTCTACATGCTCGGCCCGCCGAACGGCGATGCAAGCAGCAAGGCAGGCAGCGACGCAGGCACGCGGGACTTCGACCTCGACTATTGCGACAGTCGCGCCGCGATACTCACGCGGCTCAACGACTGGTTCGAAACACACGATCCCGATGCCGTGATCGGCTGGAACCTCGTGCAGTTCGACCTGCGCATCCTGCATGCGCATTCGGAGCAATACGGCGTGCCGCTGAAGCTCGGGCGCGGCGGCAGCGTGCTCGACTGGCGCGCGCACGGCCAGCAGCCGGACCACTTCTTCGCGGGCGCGGCCGGCCGGCTGATCCTCGACGGCATCGACATGCTGAAATCCGCGACCTGGACGTTCCCGTCGTTCAGCCTCGAATACGTGTCGCAGGCGCTGCTCGGCGAAGGCAAGTCGATCGACAATCCGTACCAGCGGATGGACGAGATCCAGCGCCGCTTCGATCACGACAAGCCGGCGCTCGCGCGCTACAACCTGAAGGACTGCGAGCTCGTCACGCGCATCTTCGACAAGGCGGACCTGCTGTCCTTCGCGCTCGAACGCGCGAGCGTGACGGGCCTCGCGGCCGATCGCACCGGCGGGTCGGTCGCGGCCTTCACGCACCTGTACCTGCCCCGCATGCACCGGCTCGGCTACGTCGCGCCGAACCTCGGCGACGTGACCGGGCAAAACAGCCCCGGCGGCTTCGTGATGGATTCGCGCCCCGGGCTGTACGACTCGGTGCTCGTGTTCGACTACAAGAGCCTCTATCCGTCGATCATCCGCACGTTCCTGATCGATCCGGTCGGGCTGATCGAAGGGCTCGCGAATCCCGGCGACGACGCATCGGTGCCCGGCTTTCTCGGCGCGCGCTTCTCGCGTACCGCACACTGCCTGCCCGATATCGTGCGCCGCGTGTGGGAAGGCCGCGACGATGCGAAGCGGCAGCGCAACGCGCCGCTGTCGCAGGCGCTGAAGATCATCATGAATTCGTTCTACGGCGTGCTCGGCTCGACCGGCTGCCGCTTCTTCGACCCGCGCCTCGCGTCGTCGATCACGATGCGCGGGCACGAGATCATGCACCGCACGCGCGAGCTGATCGAAGCGCAGGGCTACGAAGTGATCTATGGCGATACCGATTCGACGTTCGTGTGGCTCGGCCGTGCGCACGACGACGATGAAGCCGGCGCCAAGGGCCGCGCGCTCGTGGCGCACGTGAACCGCTGGTGGCACGCGCACCTGCGCGACCAGTTCGGGCTCGAGAGCGCACTGGAACTGCAGTACGAGCGGCACTACCGCCGCTTCCTGATGCCGACCGTGCGCGGGGCGGAAGAAGGCAGCAAGAAGCGTTACGCGGGCCTCGCGGCGGCGGCCGACGGCGGCGAGGATCTCGTGTTCAAGGGGCTCGAAACGGTGCGCACCGACTGGACGCCGCTCGCGCAGCAGTTCCAGCGCGAGCTGTATCGACGCGTGTTCAGCCGCGAGCCCTACCAGGATTTCATTCGCGACTACGTGCAGCGCACGCTGGCCGGCGAATTCGACGACCAGCTCGTCTACCGCAAGCGCGTGCGCCGGCCGTTGCGCGAATACGAGCGCAACGTGCCGCCGCACGTGCGCGCGGCGCGGATCGCCGACGAGTTCAACCACGCGCAGGGCCGGCCGCTGCAATACCAGCGCGGCGGCTGGATCAGCTACGTGATGACGACGGCCGGCCCCGAGCCGCTCGAGACGATGCGCTCGCCGATCGACTACGCGTTCTACCTGAGCCGCCAGCTGCAGCCCGTGGCCGACGCGATCCTGCCGTTCCTGCGCGACGATTTCGAACGCGTGATCTCCGGGCAGGGGCAGTTGTTCGGCGACTGACGACGTGGCGGCATGGCCGCACGCCCGTCGCCCACTGTGGCGCATTCCGGAAACACAGTTCACCCGGAATCGGCATTTATCCGGCCGGCATGGATTCCTAAACTTGCTTCGTCGGTTCGGTGAACCGCCACGCAACCGTCTGAGGAAATCATGAAATCGATCATCGCCACCGTCGTCGTCGCCACCGCCGCCGCGACTGCCCTGCTCGCCGCTCCGGCCGTGTCGTACGCGCAGTCGTCGCACTCGACGCTCACGCGTGCGCAGGTACGCCAGGAACTGTTCGACCTCGAAGCCGTCGGCTACGACCCGGTCGCCAGCAACGGGGACAACTATCCGGGCGACATCGTCGCCGCGCAGGAGCGCCTGACTGCCAAGCGTCTCGCGGAGCGCAACAACGCCGCTGCCGCCTATGGGCCGGGCGGCACGCCGGGCACGGATTCGGGCGCACCGGCGGTCGCGGCGCCGCGGCCGTAACGCGCTGGCGAAAGCGTCGGCGAAGCGGGCCGTTCCGCGCCGCCGGCCGCACATCCGGCTAGAATACCGGCCTGCTGCGCGTCCTGCCGCGGCCGGAGGACATTCATCATGACCGCACGACGCGGTGCCGCGGTCGTCATTGCGCCCGGCCACGAGACAGCCAGCCTGTCGAAAGCCCAGAAGACGTTCAATACGCTCGTCCAGCAGATCGAAACACGGCGCGAACGCCTCGGCGCATGGGACGCCGTGACGCCGGCCTTCCACAAGAAATTCGTCGACGGGCTGCTGCCGCTCGAGCAGGCGGCGACGGCGTTGCGGATCAGCTTGCTCAACCGGCTCGACGACGCGTTCCTGCAAAAGGGCTTGAGCAAGGCCGAGCAGCGCACGCTGTCCGACGTGATCGCGAACATGGCGCGCGACCTGCTCGACGTCAGCGACGACGCGCAGTTGAAGATCATCTACAACCGGCACCGCGCATCCGGCGACGACGACCGCACGGCAGCCGATCGCGCACGGCCGAAGCAGGCACCGGAACCGGCGCCCGCCCCCACGCAGGAAGACGATCTCGACACGCTGTCGCCCGACGAACTCGCCGAGCGCATGCAAGCCGAGCTGGACGAACAGTTCAGGCGCGACATGGCCGAGCACGAGGCCCGCGAGGCGCAGCGCGCGAAACGCAAGAAGGCGCCCCGGCAATCGGCGGCGAAAGCGAGGCGCGAAGCCGAGCAGGCCGAATCGAGCAAGTCGATCCGCGACGTCTATCGCAAGCTCGCGAGCGTGCTGCATCCCGATCGCGAAACCGATCCGAAGGAACAGGAACGCAAGACCGTGCTGATGCAGCGGGTCAACCACGCGTATGCGAAAGGCAACCTGCTGCAGCTGCTGGAACTGCAGCTGGAGATCGAGCAGATCGACCGGCGCGCGATCGACGGCCTCGGCGAAGACCGGCTGATGCGCTACAACGGCATCCTGGAGGAACAGGTGCGCGAGCTGGACCAGGAGATCCGGCACGTCGAAACCCACTTCCGCCGAACCTATGGCATCGCATCGTCCGTCAAGATCGCGCCCGATACGGTCATGCGGATACTGACGCGCGACATTGCCGGCATGCAGCGCAGCAACCAGGACCTGACCATCGCGGTGCGCGAATTCGACGACCCGGACAACGTCAGGGAATGGCTGAAGGAGATGAAGCGCCGGCCGGCATCGTCCCGCTTCGACGACGATTCGTACTGAACGCGCATGCCCGGCGCAACGGCGGCGCGGCGCAGAGCAGCGCACCGTGCCTCCGTCACCCGTTCACGCCCGGTGCCCCGAGATCGGCCCCGCTTCGCCGGTCAGGTTGAACACGCTGTCGATCCACGCGAGAAACGTCGAGAACGTGAAATCCGACCACTGCTGCGTGCGGAACGCCTTCATCACCGGCGTCTCGGCCGGGTCCTGCTGGTTCAGCAGGTTGTCGACGAAGGTGCCGATATCCGCATCGGTGCCGTTCTCGTGGATCCCCGACCCGGTGAAGCTGACCGCCGTCACCTGATGGTTGGCGATGAAGTCGTTGCGTGCCCACGGCATGAAGTAGCCGAAGTTCGGCAACGGGTTCAGCGTCTGCTTCAGCCCGTCCAGCTCCTTCCCGAACATCGCGAGCGACAGCGCGTCCTTCGTCGCGTCGTCCGGCGCCGCGATTACGGCCGGCACGAACGCGCGATAGTGATACGCGGCGATGATCTTGTCGCGCTGGTAGCTGGAAAAACCGAAGCGATCATGCGGAAAGGTCGCCGACAGCGCCGCGTACGCGCTCCCCATGTTGCCGGGGTCGAACCGGCTGGTCAGCCGGCTGTTCACGGTGATCATCCCGTCGGGGCCCGTCATCCCCCACTCGGTGCGCACGCGGTCGTACAGGCCGACCGACGGATGCGTGGCCGCGTCCGCATCGAACGGCGTGTTGAACACCGTGCCGGCGTCGTCGAGCAGCGAACTGTGCGCCTGCGGCTGCAGCGTGTTGCGCAGCGTCGCGTAGTTCGCGAGCGTGCCGTAGCCGCCCGCGCTCATCCCGTACACGAGCAGCCGGTTCGGCTTGCCGAAGCCGTGCGACGTCAGCCACTGCGCGACGGCCTGGATGTTCTTCAGCCCGCTGTAGTGCTGCAGGCGCCAGTCGCCGGACGGCGACGTGTAGTTGCGCACCGCGCTGCCCATGTGGATATCTCCGGTGCAATAGGGCACGAAAACCTGTGTCCATTGCTGCGTTTCGACCTTCGGCTCGCCGACGAGAATGTGCGCGAGATCCATGCGCGTCAGCAGCGGCGACAGGAACGACGACAGCAGGCTCTCGTTCGCGGTGCCGTTCATGTAGTTGTGCGGAATGCCGTCCGGATTGAAGCCGCCGAGGCCGGCCTCGGCACCGGTCGAGGTCTGCGTGCAGGTGCCGTAGTCCCAGCACGCGCCGCCCGGCTCCATCATGTACAGCAGGTTGTCCGACTGCGCGCGATTGATGTAGAAGCGCATCGGCGTGCCGTTGCCGCACGATGCACCGGTGCTCTCCGGCAACGTCACTTCGTACCACGAATAATAAGGAACCGACGGATCCGGCATCGTCGTATCGGCCGCGTGACCGTTCAGTGCCGCGCAACCGAGCAGCGCGGCAACGGCCGCGCGCAGCAGGCATCGTGCTGTGGACATCTCCCCTCCTTGTCGATGGACATGACGCGGCCGCCGGGCGCCGCCCCGGCCGCGCGGATTCGGCGCTCAGTGCACGCCGGACGGTGAAGCGCCGTCGAACAGCTGGACGCGCAGCGCCTGCAGGCGTTGCGCGATGACGGCTTGCTGCTGGTCGGGATCGGGAATGCTCGCCTGAACCTGCCGGACGACGTCGCGGCTCTGCTGTTCGTACGAGAGATAGCGCGGGTCCTGCGCCGGCGACGGGCCGACCGTCCGCTGCGCATAGGTGTCCCATTGCGCGCGCATCGACCGGATCGCCGCGCCGCGCGTCGCCGGGTCGGCTTCGGTGTCGGTCAGCAGCGCCGCGCTCAGCGCTTCGGCCTGCACGGGCACGATCTCGTTGCGCGCGACGTGGTCGGGAAGTTCGTCGAGAATCCGGCGCGCGAGCGCGTCGCGCTCGGCTTGCGGCAGGCTGTTGCGGCGATCGCCGTAAGCGGCGACCTCGTCGCGGAAGCGCGCGAATGCGACGACGCGCTTCACTTCCGCGTCCGCATCGGGGCGCCCGGCAAGGCTGCGGCGCAGCGCGTCGACATCGAGCCGCCGCTCCTCGGGGCCCGGTGTCGCGACGCCGGTGCCGGTACCGAACGTATCGGCCGCGCCGGACCGTGTGCCCGCCGTCGCGACCGGCGTGCCGGACGACGCGGCCTGCGCCGGTGTCGCGGCTTCGTATCGCCAGATCGCGACGACGGCCACGCCGATCGCCGCGATCGCGCCCGTGCGCCGCCAGAGTGCCCTGTTCTTCTTCACGTCGCCTCCTCGTCACGTCATGCCGTTCTTCGCCGGTGCATCCGCGAGTAGGTTCTAGGTCGAATCCGGCATGCAGTCAAAAGCGGCACTAGAACGCGGGCACTAAACCTGCGCGCAGCGGCGATGCCCGGCAAGACGTTTGAAACGCATTTCGTTGTCGCATCGGCACGCGCGTGATGTCGAGCGTCGTGCCCGTCCGGCGGTGGTTCGCGCCGGCACGCGCGATGTGCGCCGCGACACCAAGCAAGCAACGATCCACCTTCACGGGGCGCGACGCTCACGCGTGCGCGTGGCCGATACGGATGGCCGGATAAGACCCGTCGAACGACCCGCTGAGCGCTTGGTCGTCATTTTGGCCGGCCCTATGCTGGTTTCCGACACGCGCCGAACGGTCGGCGCGGCACACACCCCACCCAGCCGAGCCCGTTCCATGAGCCGTGCAGACCTTCCGCATCGCGCACCCGCCGCCGTCCACGACTATCCGACCTACCGCGACGCGCTCGCGGGCCGCCGCCTTCCCGCCGCATTCGTCGATCTCGACTGCCTCGACGCGAACCTCGCCGACCTGAAGCGCCGCGCGCGCGGCCTGCCGATCCGGCTCGCGACGAAATCGGTACGTTCGCGCGAACTGATCGGCGCGGTGCTCGCCGCCGGCCCGTTCATGCAGGGGCTGCTGTGTTATTCCGCGGGCGAAGCCGCGTGGCTTGCGGACGGCGGGTTCGACGACATCGTCGTCGCCTATCCGACCGTCGAGGCCGACGACCTTCGCGCGGTGGCCGCGCAGCTCAGGCGGGGCCGCTCGATCACGCTGATGGTCGACGCTGCCGCCCAGGTCGACGCGATCGACCGCCTCGCACGCGCGGAAAGCGTGACGATCCCGCTCGCGATCGATCTCGACATGTCGTCCGCGTATCCGGGCCTGTATTTCGGCATGTACCGCTCGCCGGTGCGCGACGTGGCCGCTGCACTCGCCCTCGCGAACCGCATCGGCGAGCGGCGGCACGTGCGGCTCGACGGGCTGATGGGTTACGAAGGACAGATCGCCGGCGTGGCCGACACGGAGCCGGGCAACGGCGCGCGCAACGCGCTGGTACGCCACCTGAAGCGCCGCTCGGCGCGCGAGATCAACGCGCGCCGCCACGCGGCCGTGCAGGCGCTCGCGGCGGCGGGCTACAGGTTGCGCTTCGTGAACGGCGGCGGCACCGGCAGCTTCGAAAGCACGCTGGGCGATGCGTCGGTCACCGAGCTCGCGGCCGGCTCCGGCCTCTACGCGCCGGCGCTGTTCGATCACTACGCGGCGTTTCATGCGCAACCCGCCGCCGGCTTCGCGCTGCCGGTCGTGCGGATTCCGCAGCCGGGCATCGTGACCTGCTCGGGCGGCGGCTATATCGCATCGGGCCCGGCCGGCAAGAGCCGGCTGCCCCGCCCGTGGCTGCCGGCCGGCTGCACGCTGATCGACAACGAAGGCGCGGGCGAGGTGCAGACGCCCGTGCGCGTGCCGCGCGGCGTCGCACCGGCGATCGGCGACCCGATCCTGTTCCGCCACGCGAAGGCCGGCGAACTGTGCGAACGCTTCAACACGCTGCTGCTGATCCGCGGCGGCGGCGTGGTCGGCGAGGCGCCCACCTATCGCGGCGAAGGCAAGAGCTTTTTCTAGCGAGCCGCGCAGCCCGTCGTTCAAACCGTTCAACTCATTCGATCGACAACCACGGAGACAATGCCATGTGGCGTAACTGGTCGGGATATGTCTGCAGTCCTGATGCAACCGTGTCGACGCCCGCGTCGCACGCCGCGCTCGCGGCGGTGCTGCGCGACGCGGCGGCAACTGGCGCCACCGTGCGCGCGGCCGGCGCCGGGCACTCGTTCTCGCCGCTGGTGCAGACCGACGACGTGATCCTGTCGCTCGACGCGATGCAGGGCGTGATCGACGTCGACCGCGACCGGCGCGTCGCGCGCGTGCATGCCGGCACGCGGCTGTGGGCGCTGGGCCCGGCGCTCGCCGCGCACGGCCTCGCGATGGAGAACCTCGGCGACATCAACGTGCAGTCGATCGCCGGCGCGACCAGCACCGGCACGCACGGCACCGGCATCACGCTCGGCAACCTGGCGACGCAGATCGACAGCCTGACCTTCATGTGCGCGGACGGCAGCGAGATTCGCGCGAGCGCCGACACGCATCCCGCGCTGTTCGCCGGCGGCCGGATCGGGCTCGGCGCGCTCGGCGTGCTGACCGAGATCGGCCTGCGCCTCGTGCCCGCGTTCAAGCTGCGCCTCGAACGCGGCGGCATGCGGCTCGACGATTGCCTCGCTCAAGCGGACGCGCTGATCGCCAGGCATCGCTCGTTCGAGTTCTACTGGTTCCCGCACACGGACACCGTGCTGACCAAGGCGTGGGACATGACCGACGAGCCGGCCGACGCGGTGCACTGGGCGAGCCGCGCGTCCGAGTCGTTCCTCGAGAACACGGTGTTCGGCGCGCTGTGCGGGCTCGGCCGGCGCGTGCCGTCGCTGTGCCCGGCGCTGAGCCGGCTGTGCGCATCGACCGTGTCGGCGGGCCGGCACGTGGATGCGAGCTACGCGATGCTGTCGACGGTGCGCCGCGTGCGCTTCAACGAAATGGAGTGGTCGGTGCCGGCCGACCGCGGCGCCGACGCGCTGCGCGAAATCCGCGCATTCATCGCGCGCCGCAGCTTCCCGCTGATGTTCCCGATCGAATACCGCTGGGTGCGCGGCGACGACATCTGGCTGAGCCCCGACTACGGGCGCGACAGCGTACGCATCTCGGCGCACCAGTATCGCGGGATGCCGTTCGACGCGTATTTCTCGGGCGTACAGGCCATCTGCCGCAATCACGGCGGGCGGCCGCACTGGGGCAAGGTGCATGCGATGAAGGCCGCCGAGCTGGCGGCGTGCTATCCGCACTGGGACGATTTCCTCGCGCTGCGCGAGCGGATGGACCCGCACGGCCGCTTCCTGACGCCGTACCTGCGTTCGCTGTTCGGCCTGCCGCAAAGCGCAGGCGCAAATGCAAGCGCCACGCCGGCCCGCCGGGGGACACACCCGATGCACGAAACGGCCGGCGTCGCGCAAGATCGGCCGCGATCCAGCCAGGAGGCCTCATGAGCACCGCCACGCTGCACACTGCCGCGCAGTCGCGTCCCGATCCGTCGACCGGTGCCGTCGTCCGTCTTGCGCTCGCGTTCGCGGCCGCCACCAACGGCCTGATCCTGTCGCCGTTCCTCGTCGCGGCGGTGATGACGCGCTTCCGGCTCGACGAAGGCACCGCGACCGCGCTCGTCAGCGCCGAGATCCTCGGCATCGCGATCAGTTGCGCGCTGCTGTCGCACCGGATCGCGCGCGCCGCGCGGCCGTTCACGCTGGCCGGCCTGATCGGCGCGATCGCCGGCCAGGCCCTCAGCGCGGTCGCGCCCGGCATCGTGTCGGCGGCGCTCGCACGCGGGATGACGGGGCTGTTCGAGGGGATGCTGTTCGTCGTCGTCGCGTCGGGCGTGTCGCAGCGCGCATCGACCGACCGCCTGTGGGGGCAAATCAACCTGCTCGCGGGCATCGTCAACGGCGGCATCCTCGTGCTGATCTCCGCGCTGCCGGCCGCGTGGCTCGGGCGCTGGGTGTTCGCGCTGCTGGCCGCCGTCGTCGCCGTGCTGGCGCCCGCGATCCGCGGCATCGACGCGTTCGCGAGCGCGCCCGCGCAGGCCCGCTTGCGCACCGGCACGCTGCCGTGGCGGCCGGTGCTCGCGATCTGGGCCGTGACGGCGCTCGTCTATGGCGTGCAGGCGTCGCAATGGGCGATCGCCGGTTTCGTCGGCGAGCGTGCCGGGCTGTCGCCCACGACGATCGGCGTGCTGCTGTCGGTGTCGTCCCTGCTCGGCTTCGTCGGCGCGGCGATTCCGTCGCATCCGGCCAGCCACCGGCACCGCCTCGCGCTGATCTGGGCCGCGCAGCTCGCGATGATCGCGTCGATCGAATGGTTCTTCGGCGCGCGCGGCGGCAGCGCGTACTTCCTGAGCCAGTTCGTGCTGAACAGTGCGTTCTTCGTGATCGTGCCGTTCCTCACCGGCATGCTGTCCGACGTCGACCCGGACGGCTCGCTGGTCGCGCGCACGCTCGTCATCACGTTCTTCGCGGCGGGCATCGGCACCGCGCTGTCGGGTGCGCTGCTCGGCCGCTTCGGCGGCACGCGCGTCGCCCACGTGCTGTGCGTGGCCGTGCTGGCCGCCGCCCCGTTCGTGCGGCTGGCGCTGCGCCGCGCGGCACCCGCTGCCGTGGCCGGCGCGGCGCCCTGACCGCAGTGCGCCATGCCGTGGCCGCGACGCACCACGAGAATGGCCGCCGCGGCCTTGGCCCGCGCAAATTTGGCTTTCTACAGTCGTTCCCGACGGCGCGAGCCGTCCGTCCCCAGTTCGATGCGGAGTCCAGAAGAATGAATCGTCACGATAGCGTTCGCGCCGCGTGCTGCGCGATGATGGTCCTGGCCGGTACCGGCGCGCACGCGCAAAGCAACGTGACGCTGTACGGCGTGATCGATGCGGGCATCCGCTACGAAACGCACGGCGTGTCCTACGGCGCCGACGGCACACCGGTGTCGACGGGCCGCAAGATCTCGATGGCCGACGGCGGCGGCCTGACGGAAAGCTACTGGGGCCTCAAGGGCAACGAGGATCTGGGCGGCGGATTGTCCGCGCAGTTCAACGTCGAAAGCCACTTCGGCCCCAACAGCGGCGCCATCGTGCCGGCCGGCTCGCCGAATTTCTTCCAGGTCGCGTACGTGGGGCTGACGTCCACTACGCTCGGCCAGCTCTCGCTCGGGCGCCAGTACAACGTGCCGTTCGAGATGGTGTCGCTGACCTTCGGCTCGAACCTGTGGGCCGGCCCGCAGGACCCGTACTTCAACCTGTTCAAGCCGGAGCAGACGATGCTCGCGGGCGCGCGCACCAGCAACATGATCCAGTACGGCGCGCAGCTCGGCAGCTTCTACCTGCTCGCGCAATATGCGCCGGGCGGCCACGCGGGCGGCGGCGTGCGCGGCGGCCAGCTCGGCGCGGCCGCCGCGTATGCGCCGGACAAGGGGCCGTTCACGGTCGGCGCATCGTTCATGCGCAGCTGGGACGACGTCACGCACGGGAAATTCGACATCTACACGGGCGGCGGCTCGGTGACGATCGGCAACGCGACCGTCAACGCCGGCTACATCGAGAACGCACGCGACAACGACTTCACGTCGTTCGAGAACGGCCCGTTCAGCCCGACCGATCTGGCGGGGCTCGGCATCATCTCGCCCGCGCAGGTGGTCGACCCGACCGTGCCCGGCGGGTTCCGTCGCCGCAAGATGGCGCTCGCGGGGCTGACCTACCGCTTCACGTCGGCGTTCACGGCGGCCGTCAATGCGTGGTGGACGCAGCAGTCCGGCTATACGGCGGATTTCGACGGCCGTGCGCGCCAGTTCCAGGTGATCGCCGGCTACAGCCTGTCGAAGCGCAGCATGCTCTATGCGGAAGTCGACTACGCGATCTACCGCGGCGGGCTGGTCGGCGCGCAGCTGGTCGGCGTGAACGGGCAGGCGCCGAGCACCGGCACCACGCAGCTCGGTGCGACGGTCGGCCTGCGTCACTACTTCTGACGCGGGGCCGCGCGGGATGTGGGCGATCGCGGCCGGGGCGGCACCGGGTCTCCGGCCGGGCGGGACGAGTACAATCCATGGAAAAAAATACGGAGCATCCATGGACGATACCGACCGTTATACGACGGCGAATCTGCCGGTCCATCTGTTGCGGTGCCTCGCGGAGACAAGCAAGGAACTGGGCATCGACCCCACGCGGCTGTGCCTCGGGCTCGGCTTCGACGTTGCCGACCTGTCGAATCCGTCGTGCCGGATTTCATTGCGCCAGGCGAGCACGATGATCCGCCGCGCGCTCGAGATGGCGCCGGGGCGGGCGCTCGGCCTCGAACTCGGCACGAGCGAGACGATCGCGTCGATCGGGCTGGTCGGCTATGCGATGCTGACGAGCCCGACGCTGAAGGACGCGATCGTGACCGGTATCGGGCTGCAGCGCCACACGGGGCCGCTGATGCGCTTCGACGTGATGTCGGATGCGCGCACGCTGTCGGTTCGTGCCACCAACGTCTTCCTCGAGCCCGACATCGAGGCGTTCCTCGTCGAGGAGGCGTTCGGCAGCTTCATGAAGATCGGGCGCTCGCTCGTCGGCCCCGCGTTCCAGCCGAAGGTCGTCGATCTCAGCTACCCGCCGCCGGCCTATGCGGAGCAATACGCCCGCGTGTTCCCGTGCCCGGTGCGGTTCGAACAGGAGCAGAACCTGTTTTCGTGCGACGCCGCGCTCGGCAACCGCCCGATCGCGACCCACGATCCGCTCGCGCATCGCCAGGTGCTCGAATTCCTGCAGGACGCGCTGCCGCCCGAACCCGAAGGCACCGAATTTCTCGAATCGATCGAACGGATCATGCGGCGCGACCTGCGGCATGCGCCGTCGCTCGCGGCGATCGCCGCGCAGCTGTGCATGAGCGAGCGCACGCTGCGGCGGCGGCTCGCCGACCAGGGCGTGTCGTACCAGACGGTGATCGACACGATCCGCCGCAAGCGCGCGTTCACGCTGCTGAGCAATCCGCGGCTGTCGATCGAGGACGTTGCACACGAAGTCGGGTTCAGCGACGCACACAACTTCCGGCGCGCGTTCAAGCGGTGGACGGGGCACGGGCCGAGAGAGGGGCAGCGGGCGGCGATGTAGCGGCGCGGGGCGCCGGCACGACGCGATGACCGTTCGCGTGCGGCGTGCGACTACGCGTCCACGGCCCCCTGCTGCAACAACACCGCGTCGCGCTTCTCCAGCAGATGCCGGCGCAGGATCGCCGCGAGCGCCTTGCCGTCGCGCGCCTCCAGCGCCTTGATCATCTCCTCGTGATCGTGCACCGCGCGATCCCACTTCTCGACGTGCTGGTTCGAGCGGAACCGCATCGACATGATCCGGCGATTGATCGACTGGTACGTGGCGCGCAGCGCCGAGTTGCGCGCGGCCTCGTTGATGCGGTCGTGGATTTCCTGGTTGCGGCTGTAGTAGCCGGGCAGGTCGTTCTGCAGCCGGCACGCGAGCATCGAGTAATGCAGCGCCTTGATCTCCGCGAGCTCCGCGTGCGTGATGCGCTCGCAGGCCAGCTCGCCTGAAAACGCCTCCAGCCCCGACATCAGCTCGAACGTCTCGCGGATCTCCGATTCGCTCATCCGGTACACGCTCGCGCCGCGATTCGGCGACAGCACCAGCAGCCCCTCGGCCGCCAGCACCTTGAACGCCTCGCGCAGCGGCGTGCGCGAGATGCCGAGCGTCTCGCACAGCTCGCGCTCGTTCAGCCGCATGCCCGGCGTGAGCACGCCTTCGACGATGAATTTGCGCAAGTGCTCGACGACCGTGTCGTGCAGCCGCTGCCGCTCCAGTTTCGGCAGTGCCGGCGCGCCGCCGGCCTGCTCCAGATCATTCAAATCTTGCATGCAAAATCCTTCCTTCTTGCTTCACGCGATTCTACTTCAACTCGCCCGACCCGAATATCTCCCCGCCAACGCCGGGTAAACACCGGCATTTTCGGTGAAATCAGTGCTTGGGTTTGCCGTGATCGCTCTGCTAAAGTATTTTGCATGCAAAATTCAAAATGCAACCAAGGAGACAGAACGACCATGCTGCAACTCGACTTTCATCCGTCCGGCCGCCATTTCCTGCAGATTCCGGGGCCGAGCCCGGTGCCCGACCGCATCCTGCGGGCGATGAGCTATCCGACCATCGACCACCGTGGCCCCGAATTCGGCGCGCTCGGCCTCAAGGTGCTCGCCGGCATCAGGAAGATCTTCAAGACCACGCAGCCGGTGATCATCTATCCGGCGTCGGGTACCGGTGCATGGGAGGCCGCGCTGACCAACACGCTGAGCGCCGGCGACACCGTGCTGATGTACGAGACCGGCCACTTCGCGACGCTGTGGAAGAAGATGGCCGACGCGCTCGGCCTGAAGCCCGAATTCCTCGGGCTGCCGGGCATCGAAGGCTGGCGCCGCGGCGTGCAGCCCGACATGATCGAAGCGCGCCTGCGCGCCGATACCACGCACGACATCAAGGCGGTGTGCGTGGTGCACAACGAAACCTCCACCGGCGTCACCTCCGACATCGCGGCCGTGCGCCGCGCGATCGACGCGGCCGGCCACCCGGCGCTGCTGATGGTCGACACGATCTCGGGGCTCGCGTCCGCCGACTACCGCCATGACGAATGGGGGGTCGACGTGACGGTGTCGGGTTCGCAGAAAGGGCTGATGCTGCCGCCCGGCATCAGCTTCAACGCGGTGTCGCCGAAGGCGCTCGCGGCGAGCGGGCACGCGACGCTGCCGCGCGCGTTCTGGGGCTGGCACGAGATCATCGAGGCGAACAGGAACGGCTACTGGCCGTACACGCCGAACACCAACCTGCTGTACGGGCTCGCCGAAGCGCTCGACATGATCCTCGGCGAAGGGCTCGACGCGGTGTTCGCGCGCCACCAGCGGCTCGCGGAAGCCACGCGCCGCGCGGTGCGCGCGTGGGGCCTCGAGATCCAGTGCGCGGACCCGGCCGTCTACAGCCCCGTGCTGACCGGCGTGATGATGCCCGACGGCGTCGACGCGGACGCCGTGCGCAAGCTGATCTACGAACGCTTCGACATGTCGCTCGGGCAGGCGCTCGGCAAGATGCGCGGCAAGATGTTCCGCATCGGCCATCTCGGCGACTGCAACGACCTCACGCTGATGGCCACGCTCGCCGGCTGCGAGATGGGGTTGAAGCTCGCCGGCGTGCCGGTTGCCGCGAGCGGCGTCGTCGCGGCGATGGACACCCTCGCATCGAACACGCACGCCCCCGCGCTGCGCGCGGCGGCCTGAGCACCGGCGGGCGGCGCGCACGTTTCCCGCACGCCGCCCGACGCGCCCTTTCCGCTTCACGGGCGGCCGCGCGGTCGTCGCGACACGCACCGGCCGCTGCCGGCGCCCGCCCCGCTTCATCGGCACGACCCGCCTCGATGCCGGCCTCGACGCCGGCACGGGCAGCAAGCCAGACAACATCCAGGAGACGAAACATGAAGCTGTTCCGAGCGACCGGCATCGTGCTGGTGATGCTGTGCGTGATGTACTTCATCACGTACCTCGATCGCGTGAACGTGAGCACGGCCGCCGCCGGGTTCGGCAAGGAATTCGGGCTGAACAGGACGGAGATCGGCCTCGTGTTCTCCGCGTTCGCGTATCCGTATCTCGTATTCCAGATCATCGGCGGCTGGGTCAGCGACCGCTTCGGCGCGCGCCGCACGCTGCTCGCCTGCGGGCTGCTGTGGGCCGTCGCGACGCTGCTCACCGGGATGGCCGGCGGCCTCGCGTCGCTGCTCGCCGCGCGCCTGCTGCTCGGGCTCGGCGAAGGCGCGACGTTCCCGGCGGCCACGTCGGCGATGTCGCGCTGGGTGCCGCGCGAGAAACGCGGCTTCGCACAGGGCGTCACGCATGCGTTCTCGCGCGTCGGCAACGCGGTCGCGCCGGCCGCCGTCGTCGCGGTGATGGCCGTGTACGGGTGGCGCGAATCGTTCTACATCTGCGGCGTGATCAGCATCGTGTGGGTCGCGGTGTGGGCGCTCGTCTATACCGAACACCCGAAGGACCACCCGCGCATCACGCAGGCCGAACTCGACGCGCTGCCGCAACCGAAGCCGAAACCCGCCGCCGTGCCCTGGGGCCCGTTGTTCCGGCGGATGATGCCCGTCACGATCGTGTACTTCTGCTACGGCTGGACGCTGTGGCTGTTCCTGAGCTGGATTCCGCAGTACTTCCTGCACAGCTACGACCTCGACCTGAAGAAATCGGCCGTGTTCGCGTCGGCGGTGTTCTTCGCGGGCGTGATCGGCGACACGCTCGGCGGGATCGTCACCGACCGCATCCTCGCGCGCACCGGCAGCCTCAAGCGCGCACGCAGCCGGATGGTGTCGATCTGCATGCTGCTCACGCTGCTGTCGCTGTTGCCGCTGCTGTTCACGCATCACCTGTACGTGTCGATGGCGTGCCTCGCGGCCGGCTTCTTCTTCGCCGAAATGACGATCGGCCCGATGTGGGCCGTGCCGATGGACATCGCGCCGGAATACTCGGGCACCGCGAGCGGGATGATGAACTCCGGCTCCGCGCTCGCGGCAATCCTGTCGCCCGTGATCTCCGGCTTCGTGATCGACCGCTTCGGCAGCTGGGAGCTGCCGTTCATCGGCAGCATGGTGCTGATGGGCGTGGGCGTGCTGCTCGCGTTCCGCATGCAGCCGGAAAGCCGCTTCGCCGACGCACCCGCCGAACAACCGGCCGCCAATCGCTCGCCGGCCTGATGCCAACGGGGCGCTGCCGCCCGCGGCGCCCGCCTTTTCCCCGACTGCAACGATGACCCAGGCTACCCACGACCTCGCCGTCCGGCTCGCCGCCGGCTGGCAACACGGCATCGCGTTCGCCGCGCTGCCCTCAGCCCTCGTCCCCGCCGATGCCGACGCCGCCTATGCGGTGCAGGCGCAACTGCTCGCCGAGCGCCGCGCCGCGATCGGCGCGTGGAAGGTCGGCGCGAAACAGCCCGACGGGCCGATCCAGGGCGCGCCGCTGCCGGACGACTGCCGCCATGCGAGCGGCGTCACGCTGCCGCGCGGCGCGTTCCGGCCGCTCGGCCTCGAACTGGAGATCGCGTTCCGCTTCGGCCGCGACTTCGCGCCGCGTGCGCCCGCCTATGCCGACGATGAAGTGTTCGACGGTATCGCGCAGATGGGCGCCGCGATCGAGATCGTCGCGAGCCGCTTTCGCGAATGGCCGGACGTCGCGCCGGCCGCCCAGCTCGCCGACCTGCAGAACCACGGTGCGCTCGTGCTGGGCGAGATGACCGGTTATCGCGCCGATTTCCCGTTCGCCGCGCCGGCCCCGGCGTTCACGTTCGACAGGCACGACATCGCCGGCACCGCACCCGGCACCAACCCGGCCGGCGACCCGCGCCGCCTGCTGCCGTGGCTCGTGAATCACGCGTCGCGACGCGGCATCGCGCTGCCGGCCGGCACCGTCGTCACGACCGGCTCGTACACGGGCATGTATTTTCCGCGGGCCGCGGGCACGGCCGTCGGCCGCATCGCGGGGCTGCCGCCCGTCAGCGTCACGCTCGCCTGAGCCCTCGCACGATCCTCGCCCGATCCGTTCCCACCCGATACCGACCGCCGCCATGACATCCGCCGTCTCGCCTTCGCTGGTTCGCCCCGTCCATCCTGTGCCGTCGCAAGGCGCCGCGCTGTCGCCGCTGTTCGAGCGGCTGCGCCGTGAAATGCGCGGCGACGTCTACGCCGACCGCGCGAGCCGCGGTCGTTATGCGACCGACGCGTCGATCTACCAGATCATGCCGCTCGGTGTGGTCGTGCCGCGCGACCAGGACGACCTGCGGATCGCGCTCGACATCGCGCGCGACCGCAAGATTCCCGTGCTCGCGCGCGGCGCCGGCACCAGCCAGTGCGGGCAGACGGTCGGCGAGGCGCTCGTCGTCGACAACAGCAAATGGCTGAACCGGATCGTCGCATTCGATGCGCAGGCACGCACCGTCACCGTCGAGCCCGGCATCGTGCTCGACCACCTGAACGCGTGGCTGAAACCGCACGGGCTGTGGTTTCCGGTCGACGTGTCGACGGCCGCGCAATGCACGATCGGCGGGATGGCCGGCAACAACTCGTGCGGGTCGCGCTCGATCGAGTACGGCAACATGGTGCACAACGTGCTCGCGATCGACGCGATCCTCGCCGACGGCAGCGAATGCCGGTTCGGTTCGCTCGCGCAGCCGGTCACCGATCGCCGCACGCTCGACCTGCTGCACGGTGTCGAACGCATCGCGAAGCGCGAGCGCGACGAGATCGTCGAACGCGTGCCGAAGGTGCTGCGCCGCGTGGCCGGCTACAACCTCGACCTGTTCGACTGCCAGAACCCGCGCGCTTACACCGACGACGGTCACGCGAATCTCGCGCACCTGCTCGTCGGCTCGGAAGGCACGCTCGCCCATAGCCGGCAGATCACGCTGAAGCTCGCGCCGCTGCCCGCGCACAAGACGCTCGGCGTCGTGAACTTCCCGACCTTCTACCAGGCGATGGACACCGCGCAGCACATCGTGAAGCTGAAGCCGGTGGCCGTCGAGCTGGTCGATCGCACGATGATCGACCTGTCGATGGAGAACCCGGCGTTCCGGCCCGTGATCGAACGGGCGCTGGTCGGCCGGCCGCAGGCGATCCTGCTCGTCGAGTTCGCGGGCGAATCGCGCGACGCGCAACACGCGCAGCTCGACCGGCTCGCCGAACTGATGGCCGATCTCGGCCTGCCCGGCAGCGTCGTGAAGATGATCGATGCCGGCGCGCAGAAGGCGCTGTGGGAGGTGCGCAAGGCCGGGCTGAACATCATGATGAGCATGAAGGGCGACGGCAAACCGGTGTCGTTCATCGAGGATTGCGCGGTGCCGCTCGAACATCTCGCCGAATACACGCGCCGCCTGACCGACGTGTTCCACAAGCATGAGACCGAAGGCACGTGGTACGCGCACGCGAGCGTCGGCACGCTGCACGTGCGGCCGATCCTCGACATGCGGCGCGACGGCGCGACGCGCATGCGCGAGATCGCCGAAGAAGCGGCGGCACTCGTGCGCGAGTACAAGGGCGCGTATTCGGGCGAACACGGCGACGGGCTGTGCCGCGGCGAATGGGTCGCGTGGCAGTACGGCCCGCGCCTGAACGCGGCGTTCGCGGAGATCAAGAAGCTGTTCGATCCCGACAACCGCTTCAACCCCGACAAGATCGTCAATCCGCCGAAGATGGATGCGCGCGAGCATTTCCGTTTCGCGCCCGGCTATGCGGCGCTGCCGCTGCGGCCCGCGCTCGACTGGTCGGCATGGAACGTCACGCGCAATCCGCTGACCGGCGAAGAAACCGCCCCCGGCTCGGGCACCGACGTCACGCACGGGCTCGCGTCGGCCGTCGAGATGTGCAACAACAACGGCCACTGCCGCAAGTTCGACGCAGGCACGATGTGCCCGAGCTACCGCGTGACGCGCGACGAACAGCACGTGACGCGCGGCCGCGCGAACACGCTGCGGCTCGCGGTGACGGGCCAGCTCGGCGCCGACGGCCTCGCCGGCGACGACGTGAAGGCCGCGCTCGACCTGTGCGTGTCGTGCAAGGGCTGCAAACGCGATTGTCCGACGGGCGTCGACATGGCGCGCTTCAAGATCGAGGCGCGGCACGCGTGGAACCGCAAGCACGGCACGACGCTGCGTGAACGGCTCGTCGCGTATCTGCCGCGTTATGCGCCGTGGGCCGCGCGCATGCGCGGCGCGATCGCGTTCGTCAATGGCGTGCCGGTCGTCGCGTCGTCGATCAAGCGATGGATCGGCCTCGCGCCGCAGCGTGCGCTGCCCGGGTTCGCGCGACCGTTTCTGGCGGATACGGGGGCGGGTGCGGGTGCATCAACGCCCACGCAAACCGGCTCGGCCACCCGCGAAGTGCTGCTGTTCGTCGATACGTTCAGCAACTACCAGGAGCCGGACAACGCGCGCGCCGCGCAGGCCGTGCTCGAAGCGGCCGGCTACACCGTGCACTTCAACGTGCGCGCAGGCGCGCGGCCACTGTGCTGCGGCCGCACGTTCCTCGCGGCCGGGCTCGTCGACGAAGCGAAATCCGAGGCCAGGCGCACGCTCGATGCGCTGCGGCCGTACCTCGAACGCGGTATCGCGATCGTCGGGCTGGAGCCTTCGTGCCTGCTGTCGATGCGCGACGAGTTTCTTGCCTACGGTTACGGCGACGAGGCCACACGGCTCGCGAGCCACGCGTTCCTGTTCGAGGAGTTTCTCGTGCGCGAACACGAGGCCGGCCGGTTGTCGCTGCCGCTGCACGCGATCGATGCGAACGAAGCGCTCGTGCACGGCCACTGCCATCAGAAGGCGTTCGGCGCGTTCACGCCGGTGCAGACGGTGCTGCGCTGGATTCCGGGGCTGAAGGTATCGCCGGTCGAATCGTCATGCTGCGGAATGGCCGGCAGCTTCGGCTATGAAGCCGAGCATTACGCCGCATCGCAGGCGATGGCCGAGCTGTCGCTGCTGCCGGCCGTGCGTGCGCGGGCCGAAGGCGCGATCGTCGTCGCGGACGGCACGAGTTGCCGGCATCAGATTCAGGACGGCGCGCAAGCGCAGGCCGTGCATGTGGCGAAGGTGCTCGCGCGGGCATTGCGAAGCTGACCGCCGCCGCGTGCGCCTCACCGCGGTTCGCCGATCCCGCCCATCAGCGTCACCAGTTGCTCGCGCAGCCACCGGCTGCCCTGATCCTGATCCGCGCTGCGATGCCAGTAGCAGAAGTACTCGAGCGCCGGCATCTCGAACGGCAGTTCGAGAATCCGCGCCGGATAACGCTGCAGCAGCCGCAGCGGTGCCGTCAGCGCCAGGTCGCCGCGCATCGCGATCAGCGGCGCGACCATGTAGTGCTGCACGCGCATCTGGATGGTGCGGCGCAACCCGAGGCGCGTCAGCTCCGCGTCGACGTGCCCGCTGCCCTTGCGGCGGCTCGACACGTGGATGTGCCCCATCGACAGGTAGTCGTCCATGGTGAGCGTGTCGCCCTTGAACGGGTGATCGTCGCGGATCATGCACGCATAACGATCGCGCACGAGCAGCGCCTGATGCAGGTGCGGATCGCCGATCAGCGGCGCGTCGATCGCGATGTCGACGGAGCCGTTCGCGAGCGCGGTCGCGACTTCGCGGCGATCCATCGTATAGCTGCGCACGTGCATGCCGGGCGCATGCTTCTGCAGCAGTTCGCCGAGCGCGGGCAGCAGCAGCGCTTCGGTCAGGTCGCTCATGCTCATCCGGAACACGCGCGTCGACGACGCCGGATCGAACACGTCGCCTTCGTGCGCGCTCGAATCGAGCAGCTGCATCGCCTCGCGCACACGGCCGACGATGTTCTCGGCCAGCGGCGTCGGCATCATCCCGGCCGGCGTGCTGACGAACAGCGGATCGTTCAGGGTCTTGCGCAGCCGCGCCAGCGCGTTGCTGACGGCCGGCTGCGTGAGATTCAGCACCTCGGCCGCGCGCGTCAGGTTGCGCTTGGTGTAGATCGCGTCGAATACGACGAACAGGTTCAGGTCAATCTTCGAAAGGCGCATCGCCGGATCTCCTTGCCGGCATCTTACGGCGTGCGCCACCCGCTCGTCCACGGCCCTGCGCATCCCGCGCGACGCTCAGGCGCGCAGCGGCGGCGTCAGGTACGGCGCCGTCGAACCCGGCACGCCGTCCTTGATTTCCATCCGCGCGATCGCCTGCAGGTGCACCTCGTCCGGGCCGTCGGCGAAGCGCAGCGCGCGGCCCCAGGTCCAGAGGTCGGCGAGCGGCGTATCGGGGCTCAACCCCGCCGCGCCGAACACCTGCATCGCGCGGTCGCAGACATTCGCATACACGGTCGGCACCAGCGCCTTGATCATCGCGATTTCCTTGCGCGCGGCCTTCGCGCCGACCTTGTCGATCATCCACGCGGCCTTCAGCACGAGCAGGCGCGCCTGTTCGATCTCGATGCGCGAGCGCGCGATCCATTCGCCGACCGTGCCGTGCCGGTTCAGCGGCTTGCCGAACGCGACGCGCGACTGCGCGCGGTCGACCATCAGCTCCAGCGCGAGCTCGGCCGCGCCGATCGACCGCATGCAGTGGTGGATGCGGCCCGGCCCGAGGCGGGCCTGCGCGAGCGCGAAGCCGCTGCCTTCCTCGCCGAGCAGGTTGCTCGCCGGCACGCGCACGTTGTCGAACGTGATCTCGCAGTGCCCTTCCGGCGCGTAGTGATTGACCACCGTGATGTTGCGCAAGACCGTCACGCCCGGCGTGTCGCGCGGCACGAGAATCATGCTCTGCTGCTGGTGCGACTCGGCATCGGGATCGGTCTTGCCCATCACGATGAAGATCTTGCAGTTCGGATGCGCGGCGTTGGTGATGAACCACTTGCGGCCGTTGATCACGTACTCGTCGCCCACGCGCTCGATGCGCGTCGTGATGTTCGTCGCATCCGACGATGCGACATCGGGCTCCGTCATCGCGAACGCCGAACGGATCTCGCCGCGCAGCAGCGGCTTCAGCCACTGCTCGCGCTGCCCGGGCGTCGCGAACATGTGCAGCAGCTCCATGTTGCCGGTGTCCGGCGCGTTGCAGTTGAACACTTCCGACGCCCAGCCCACGCGCCCCATGATCTCGGCGAGCGGTGCGTATTCGAGGTTCGTCAGGCCCGTGCCGGGCTCGTCGTCCTTCAGGTGCGGCAGGAACAGGTTCCACAGCCCTTCCGCCTTCGCACGCTCCTTCAGTTCCTCCATGAACGACACGGGATACTGGCCCGCGTGCACTTCCTCGTTCCACTGGCGGATGCGCGGCACGATGTGTGCATCCATGAATGCGCGCACGCGGCTGCGCAGTTCTTCCACTTTCGGGGTGTAGCCAAAGTCCATGATCGACTCCTCGATTCCGTTCGTTCGGTTCCGTCAGAAGGCCGAGACACCGCCGTCGACGGCGACGGCCTGCCCGGTCAGATAAGTGTTTTCCTTCGCGCACAGCGTCAGCATCGTCGCGACGATTTCCTCGGGCCGGCCGAGCCGCTTCATCGGCGAGCCCTGCGCGAGAAAATCCTGGCGGTCGCCGATATCGCTGTCGGTGACCATCGGCGTCGTGCTGTAGAACGGGCACACCGCATTCACGCGAATGCCGTGGCGCGCATATTCGATGGCCGCCGTCTTCGTGAGCCCGACCACCGCATGCTTCGACGCCGCGTAGGCGGCCAGCTTCGGCGCGCCGCCGAGCCCGGCCATCGACGCGACGTTCAGGATCACGCCTTCGCGCTGCGCGAGCATCTGGCGGATCTGGTGCTTCATCCCGAAGAACACGCCCTTCGCGTTCACCGCGAAGCTCAGGTCGAGATCGGCTTCGTCGGTGTCGATCAGCGCCTTCATCGGCGGCGCGATGCCCGCGTTGTTGATGCCCACGTCGAGCCGGCCGAAACGCTCGGCCGCCGCGTGCACCAGCGCGGCGACGTCCGCTTCGACACGCACGTCGCAGCGCCGCGCGATCACGTCGGCGCCGGCCGCGCGCAGCGGCGCGGCCACGCGTTCGAGCGCCTCGCCGTTCAGGTCGCCGAGCGCCAGCCGCGCGCCCATCGCGGCGAGCTCGCTCGCGAGCAATGCGCCGAAGCCGCTCGCGGCGCCGGTGATCATCACGGCCTGCCCGGCGTAGCTGTCGATCTTCATCGCGCGCTCAGATGGTCAGGCCGCCGTCGACGACGATGCATTCGCCGTTCGTGTAGCTCGCCGCGTCCGACACGAGGTACAGCACGGTGCCGGCCATTTCGCGCGGTTCCGCGTGGCGGCGCAGCGGGATCTTCGCCTTCCAGGTCTCGTAGATGTCCTTGTCGGCGAACAGCGCGCCCGCGAACTTCGTCTTCGTGAGCCCCGGCAGCAGCGCGTTCACGCGGATGCCGAACGGCCCGCATTCCTTCGCGAACGCCTTCGTCATGTTGACGACGGCCGCCTTCGTGATCGAGTAGATGCCCTGCCGGTCGCCCGGCTGCAGCGCATTCACCGACGCCGTGTTGACGATCGCGCCGCCGCCGTGTTCCTTCATCAGCTTGCCGGCCTCGACCGACATGAAGAAGTAGCCGCGGATGTTCACGTCGACCGTCTTGTCGTAAGCGGCGAGATCGGTATCGAGGATGTGCCCGAAATACGGGTTCGCGGCCGCGTTGTTCACGAGGATGTCGAGCCGCCCGTGCTTGCCGCGGATATGCTCGAACGTCGCGGCGATGTCTTCCAGGCGCCCGACGTGGCAGGCCAGCGCCTCGGCGCGGCCGCCCGCCGCGACGATCGCGTCGGCCACGGCCTGGCAGTCGTCGAGCTTGCGGCTCGACACGATCACGTGCGCGCCCTGCTCCGCGAGCAGTTTCGCGATTTCCTCGCCGATGCCGCGGCTCGCGCCCGTCACCAGTGCGATCTTGCCCGTCAGGTCGAACAGATTCGTTGCCATGTTGCTGTGCTCCTCCATTGATGTGGTGTCGTGCCCGGCGCTATCAGCGATGCGCGTCGATCACGCCGACGGCCATCTCGGCGAGACGCCCGGCCATCGCGCCGACGCGCAGCGCCTGCTCGCTCGATGCGTTGCCCTGCAGCGCGCGCGCCTTCACGCCCTGCGCGATCGCCGCGAGCCGGAAGAAACTGAATGCGAGGTAGAAATGCCAGTCGCTGATCGGCTCGATGCCGCGCAGCTCGCAATAACGCGCAACGATCGCCGCTTCGTCGGGAATGCCGAGTTCCGCGCGATCCTGGCCCGCGAGCCCGCGCACCTGCCCGCCCGACGGCAGCCGCAGGCACATGCAGAAGTACGCGAGATCCGCGAGCGGGTTGCCGAGCGTCGACAGTTCCCAGTCGAGCACGGCCTGCACGCGATAGCTGTCACGCGCGAACATCAGGTTGTCGATCCGGAAATCGCCATGCACCAGCGTCGGCCGGCCCGTGTCGGCCGGGCACGCCTTCGGCAGCCAGTCGATCAGCGTCTCCATCGCGTCGAGGCGCTCCGTTTCCGCCGCGCGGTACTGCTTCGTCCAGACGCCGATCTGGCGTTCGAAGTAGTTGCCGGGGCGGCCGTAGTCGGCGAGGCCCACCGCGTCGACATCGACGTCGTGCAACGCGGCCATCGTCTGCAGCAAGGCGTCGTAGCACACCGCGCGATCGGCCTTCGGCAGCTCCGGCAGCGCGGGATCCCAGAAGATCCGGCCGTCCTCGAAGCTCATCACGTAGAACAGGCTGCCGATTACGTCGCGGTCTTCGCAGAGGTGATACGGATGCGCGACCGGCACCGGGGTGCCCGACAGCGCGCTCAGCACGCGGAATTCGCGGTCGACCGCGTGCGCGGATTTCAGCAGTTCGCCCGGCGGCTGGCGGCGCAGCACGTAGCGGCCGCTCTTCGCATGCAGCAGGAAAGTCGGATTCGACTGGCCGCCGGCAAACTTCTCCGTGTCGACCGGGCCTTCGAAGCCCGGCACGTGCGCTTCCAGATAGCGCGTGAGGCGGGCTACGTCGAGTTGCTGGGTAGGGTTCGTCATCGTCGCGATCGTTCGTGGGTCAGCCGTAGGTTCGCAGCGCGTGTCGTTCGGGATCCTCCAGATGCGGGATGCCGTTGAACGACGCGAGGTGGAATGCATCGGCGTTGAAGAAAAACTGCGAAAGGCTGCTGTTGCGGATCTGCAGGTTCAGCGCGATCGCGCTCGACGGCGGGGCGGCCAGCACCTGCTGCACGGTGACCGCGATCGGGCCGCCGGAGCTCACCGTCAGCACGCGCTGGCCGCCGCCGTGGCGGATGGCCGCGCGGGCATCGGCCACGCGCTGCTGGAAGTGCGCCCAGGTCTCGGGGGCCGAATCGCCGAGCTTGTCTTCCGACCAGAGCTGCAGCACCTGCCGCAGCGCGCGGAAATGCGCCTTCATCGAGCCGGCCGCGAGGCGGGCGATGTCCGGGTAGTCGTGCGCGGCGGCGGCGAACAGGCCGTGGAAGTCGTATTCGTTCAGGCCGGGATGGCGGTCGATCGCCGCGCCCTCGCGGCCCATCCCGCGCAGGATCGCGTCGACCGTCTGCGCGTGGCGGTTCATCGTGCCGCAGATCACGCGGTCGAACGCCAGGCCTTGCTGTGCAAAGTATTCGCCGAGCCAGACGCCCTGCTGCTCGCCCGCCGCGGAAAGCCGGTCGTAGTCGTCCGTGCCGAAGGACGCCTGCCCGTGCCGTACCAGAAAAAGTTCAGCCATCGCATGCCCGCCAGATCAGAAGGATTCAGCATAGGGGGCGGGGATGCATTTTCAAACTTTATTTTCTGAATCGGCGGGTATTCATCGGGTGAATTTCAGGCATTCCAACCGTGCGCTTCCGCCGGCTTTCGCCCGCCCTCGCCGCGGCACGCGAATTGCGGCGGGAAGCACCGTCCATTCACGACGTCAGGAGGGGTGCGATGCTCGGTACGATCCTCATCATCATTCTGATTCTGCTGCTCATCGGGGCATTTCCGGCGTGGCCGCACAGCCGAAGCTGGGGCTACTGGCCGTCGGGCTCGGTCGGGTTGATCGTCGTCATCGTCGTGATACTCGTGCTGCTGGGTCACATCTGAGCCCGACGACGCGTGCCCGACCGGCACGCGTCGCTGGATGCCGGCGCCGTAGCTTCTTTACAAACGCAGGCAAGGGCGGGACATCCGTCGGCCGGGCGCGAATCGCGTCGCGCCGCGCTGTCCCCCGCCTCCGTTCGATTGCGCCGGCCGTGCGGTAGTATGGCGACCTGACGGAACCCCCTGATGGATCTGAACGAGTGGCCATGCCCGAATTTTCTTCATCGCCCGGCGCCGGCCAGAACGCCCAGGCGCTCGTCCTCATCGCCGAAGACGAACCCGAGATCGCCGAGATCCTGACCGCCTATCTCGCGCGCGGCGGGCTGCGCACCGTGCACGCCGCCGACGGCCGCCGCGCACTGGAGCTGCACCTGCAGCTCAAGCCCGACCTCGTGCTGCTCGACGTGCAGATGCCGCACGTCGACGGCTGGAAGGTGCTCGCCGAAATCCGTCATCGCGGCGACACGCCCGTCATCATGCTGACCGCGCTCGACCAGGACATCGACAAGCTCACCGGCCTGCGCATCGGCGCCGACGACTACGTGGTGAAGCCGTTCAATCCCGCCGAAGTCGTGGCGCGCGCGCAGGCGGTGCTGCGCCGCTCGATGGCCGGCGCGCGCCAGGAAGAACAGCGCGTGCTGCGGGTCGCGCCGTTCGAGATCGATCTCGAACACCACGAAGCCACGCTCGAAGTGGGCAGCGAACGGCACACGCTCGTCCTGACGCTCACCGAATTCAAGCTGCTCGCGCAACTCGCGCGCGCGCCGCGGCGCGTGTTCAGCCGCGCCGAGCTGATGGCCACCTGCCTGCCGGAAGGCGACGCGCTGGAACGCACGGTGGACAGCCACGTCAGCAAGCTGCGCAAGAAGCTGGACGACCTCGGCGTGCAGGGCGTGCCGGTCAGCGTGCGCGGCGTCGGCTACAAGCTCTGGAGCTGAGCATGAAGCTCGATGGCCTGAGCCGGCAGATCGCGCTGACCATGGCGGGGATGGCGTTCGGCGTGACACTGCTGATGGTGCTCACCGCGTACGTCTTCTACTACTTCGCGTTCAATTACTGGCCTGCACATTTCGACACGAAGAAACTGCTGCCGACCGCGCCGGAATGGGTGTGGCTCGTCTCGACCACGTCGGTCGGCCTCGCGCTGTCGGTCGCGGTCGCGGTCAATCTCGCGCGCCGCATCCTCGTGCCGCTGAACTCGGTCACGGACAGCATTCGCCGCGTCGCGCGCGGCGATCTCGACGCGCGCGCCGTCGCGGGCGACCGCTCGCTGCACGAAGCCGCACTGCTCGCCGACAACTTCAACGCGCTCGCCAGCGAGCTGCAGCGCGTGACCAACGAGCAGGCGATCTGGAACGCGGCGATCGCGCACGAGCTGCGCACGCCCGTCACGGTGCTGCGCGGGCGCCTGCAGGGGCTCGCCGAAGGCGTGTTCAAGCCCGACGAAGCGCAGTTCCGCAGCCTGCTCGCGCAGGTCGAGGGGCTGACGCGGCTGATCGAGGATCTGCGCGTGGTCAGCCTCGCGGACAGCGGCCACCTGAGCATCGAGATCCGCGACGCCGATCTCGCGTCGGAAGCGCGCGCGGTGGTCGACATGTTCGAGCCGGCGCTGCGGGCCGCCGGCCAGCATCCGGTGCTCGATCTCGACACGCGGCGCATGTGCTGCGACCCGGTGCGCATCCGCCAGGCGCTGCTGGCGCTGCTGGAAAACGCGCGCCGCCATGCGGTGCCCGGCGCGATCCGCATCCAGACGCGCATCGAACAAGGGATGTGCCGGTTGCGCGTCGGGGACGACGGCCCCGGCATCCCGGCCGATTTCGCGCCGCACGTGTTCAAGGCCTTCCGGCGCGCCGACGACACGCAGCCGGGCGGCAGCGGCCTCGGGCTCGCCGTCGTCGCGGCGATCGCCCATGCGCATCATGGCGAAGCTGTCTGCATGCCGAGCCGCACGGGCGGCACGCTGTTCGAAGTGCAGTGGCCCGACAACCTCACGCCGGCGCCGGAACACGCGCGCTTTCCGGCCTGAGACACCGCCTTTACGTCCGCCTTTACGACCGCCTTTACCGCACCTCGTGCGGTTCGCGCCCGACCTGTTCGAGCGGCGGGTTGAACCCGAGCACCGTGTACTCCAGCACGGACACCGTCCCTTTCCCGGCCGCGCCCTGCACGACGACCGCGCGCACCGCGCCGGCCCGGTCGAATTTCAGGCGGGTGCCGACGGTCGCGTTGCGCAGCGCCTCCAGTTCCTCGATCCGCGCGATCGCCAGCTTGCGCACCGCGCCGGACACGTACACCGGCAGGAACACCAGCGCGATGAAGATCGACACGGCATCCTTCGATACGCTGTCCAGCACCGCCTGACCCGACATCACGAGCGACAGCGACGTCGCGGCGACGAAGATCGCGAGCACGGTCGCGCCCACGCCGAGCGACGAGAACCGCTCGGCCGCCTTCTTCATACGTGCCTTCACGAGCGCGCGGGTGGTCGCGGACGGCACCAGCCATTCGCGCTGCGCGCCATGGTATCCGGCGAAACCGAGGAATAGCGTCGCGACCGCGCTGATGCCGATGCTGGTGTACAGCGCATCGAAGATCATGCAGAGGAATTCGAGCACGAACACGATCACCGGCGGCCACAGCAGCAGCCGGAACGAATAGCCGTCGCGGCCATGCCCGCGAATCCACCATTTCACCGGCGCAAGCTGCCAGAAGCGGCTCTCCTGGTGCAGCGAAAGTTCTTCGTTGTCGGTCAATTTCCCACCTGTCGGATCCTGCGCCGTGTCGGCGCCGGCCGTGAATCGGCACGGCCGCAGCCGCATTCTCCCAGATGCGCGGCGCGGCGAGAAAGGAGCCGCCGCCGGCCTCCGATTCCCGATCAACCGGCACATCGTGTGCATCGCACATGCACGCTCGCTTGACCCGGCCCTTGGGATCGCCTTTATGCTGAGCGCAACGAATCGACAGCAAGGAGAGGTGACGGATGAGCACGTCCACGCCCCGTTTGAACGCGTCGGCCGCCGCCGCGCGGCTCGGCGTCTCGATCAAGGCGCTGCGGCTGTACGAGCGGCACGGCCTCGTCACGCCGGAACGCACGCCGGCCGGGTACCGTGCGTACGGCCCGGACGATCTCGCCCGCGCGGCCGACATCGCCGCGCTGCGCGCACTCGGCCTCGGTCTCGCGCAGGTGGCGAGCGTGCTCGACGGCGACGCGCGCAGCCTCGACGACGCACTGGCCGCTCACGAAGCGGCGCTGGACCACGGCATTCAGGATCTCGTGCGCAAGGTCGATCGCGTACACGCAATCCGCGCCGGCCTCGCGCGCGGCCGGATGCCGGCCGACGGCGAACTGACCCGGCTCGTCGACGACAGCAGCGCCGGCGTGGCATTCAGCCTGCCGTGGCCGTGGGGCGGCGAGTGGTTCGAGTGTCGCGATATCCGGCCGCTGAACTACATCATCGGCCCGCTCGGCAGCGGCAAGACGCGGCTGGCACTCCGGCTCGCCGACGCACTGCCCGGCGCCGCGTTCGTCGGCCTCGACCGGCTGGAACACGACGGTGCGGCGGCGCGCGACGTGCTGCGCACCGATCCTGCGTTGAAGTCGCGCGTCGACCGTGCATCGGCAGCGCTCGCCGCCCGAGGCGCGACGCCGTCGGCGGCGCTGACCGCGCTGCTCGTCGCCCTCGAAGCCGAAGGCCCGCGCACACGGGTCGTCGACATGATCGAACAGGATCTCGATCGCCCCACGCAACAGGCACTGATTGCCCGTCTGCGCGAACAGGCCGCCGCCGGGATGCGGCCGCTGTTCCTGCTGACGCGTTCGTCGGCGATCCTCGACCTGTCGGCGGTCGGCCCGCATGAAGCGATCATCCTGTGCCCGGCCAATCACAGTCCGCCTTCGCGCGTGGCGCCTTACCCGGGCTCACCCGGCTACGAAGCGGTTGCCACGTGTCTTGCGTCGCCCGAGATCCGGGCGCGGATCGCGCATCCCCCGGAAGCGGCGTAAGCGTTCGTCACGGCGCCATCCGCCCCATCCTGCGCGCCATCGCCGGGCTGACCGCATGCACCGGATCGAACCCGAAGAATTCGAGCACGTGGCGGGCGACGTCGTCGCGATCGTTGTCCGCGCAGATCATGTGGTAGCTGTTCTCCAGCACGATCCCGCGCGCGTCGGGCATCTTCGCGAGCAGGAAATCGGCCGAGCGCAGGCTCGTCAGTTCGTCCTCGCGCGCATGCAGCACGAGCGTCGCGCACGGCGTGCCGGCTGCCGCCTCGAGCGCCCAGTCGCGCATCCGGTCGACCTGGCGCACGCAAGCGAGCGGCACCCACGCATAGTGGAAACTGTCTTCGCGCTCAAACTTCTTCTTCACGATCGCGCGGATCGTCGCGTTCTTGATGCCGAACGGATCGCCTTCCTCGACGCGCATCCGCTCCGCGACACCCGGCACGCGATACAGCACATGCCGCAATGCCCGGTACCACGGTGTCGACCAGCCGTCGATGAACACCGGCGTGGCCAGCAGCGCGAGCCGGCCGCGCGCATGCTGCACGCGATGGCACAGCAGCAGCGCGACCATCGCGCCCATGCACATGCCCGCGACATGCACGGTGTCGTACTCGTTCTCCAGCGCGCGATACTGCTCGGTCACCGCGTCGAGCCATGCCTCCGCGCGCACACCGACCAGATCCTCGGGGCGCGTGCCGTGCCCCGGCAGCGTGATCATGTGCGGTTCGCCGCCCGCGCGCCGCACCGCCTTGTGCAGCGAACCGAGATCGTATTGCGTGCCGCCGAGCCCGTGGATCAGCAGGACGCCCGTGCGGCCCGTCATGACGCGTCCCCGCTCATTCGTCCGCCGGCCACACGCGCTCGAGCTGCCAGACCCCTGCCACCACCGTCACGTCGACATTCGAGTCGAGCAACGGTGCGCCGTGATCGGTGATCGTCTGCGTGCCGCCGTCGCGCTGCACGATACGCAGCGACAGCGACGCACGATCCTCGCCGGCGATCTCCGCGTTCCAGTAGTCGCTCAACGCATCGCGGTCGCCCGGCTGCACACGTTCGAGCACGAGCGACACGCTCGCGATCTGCGCCGCGTCGACGCCGACACCGAACACGCGCTCGACGTCGCCGCTCCACTCGATCCGCCCCGATTCCGGATCGAGCACATACGCGATCTGGCCGGCGCTCGCGAGCGCGAGCTCCATGTTGTTCTGCAGGACCGCCGCATGCTCGTGCACGCGCTCGCGCGTCGTCTTCAGCGTGCTCACCGTCAGCACCAGCAGCGACGCGACCGCCAGGTAAAGCTGTGCCTCGAGCAGCGAACTGCCGTAGTGCTCATGGAACGACGCGAACGGGCCGTCGCCCTGCGCGGTCTGCTCGATCACGATCAGCGCGAGCACCAGCACCGACGACGAGCCCGCGCGGCCGCCGAGCAGCAGCGTCACCGCGACGGTCAGGAACAGCGGGATATACGTCAGCGCAAAGCCGGCGCCCGTGCCGAATTTCTTCGACGTGTCGCCGTCGAAGATCACGAGTGCGCCGATCACGAGCAGCGCGAACGCGACGATGCCGAGTACCAGGTCGAAGCGCTCGTGGTCGCCCGAGCGGTGCGCGCGAAAGCGCGACCATGACGCGAGTACCGGCGTGACCAGCAGCACGCCGACGAAATCGGACGCGGCCCACACCGACCACACGTCGAGGAACGGCGCGCCCTTGACCGCCGTGTACCACGCCGCGCCGCCGATCGCGCCGACCACGCCCGCGATCAGGCCGGCGAGGATCACCGAGCGCAGGAAATACAGCCCTTCGAGCGAGAACCGCACGCGCTGGACGAGCCATACCGCGAGCGCGGCGGCGCCGACCTCGTCGACCGTGAACAGTACCGCGTTGACCAGGCTGCCGTGTTCGATGCCGGTCAGCGCGAGCTGCCCGACCAGGAACGCGCCGGCCAGCGTCAGCCATTCGCGCATCGGCCGCAGCATGAACGCGCCGACCGTCACGCCGGCCGGCAGCCAGATGTAGCCCGTCAGCCGGACGGGGCCGTTGAACTCGTGCGAGATATAGCCGGTCGCGAGATACAGCGCCGCCCAGAGCAGCGCAGCGACGAGGCCCGGCCGCGATCGTTTGGTGTCCATCGAGAATCCCTGTGTGCTGCGCCGTGCAGGCAGACGCACCGCCGCGTCGGAAGCGGCGGCGCCTGCGGCCGGCAGGTGCGCGATGTGCGCATGATATGCGGACAGGGCAAACGGAGGAATACCGGCGGGGGAGGCACGGGAAGCCGCGGCCTCCGATCCGGCTCGCCGGGCCGGCGGCGGCGGCTTGCGCGGGCCGGCGGAAATCGCGTGTGGCGCCGGCTACCCGGCGCGTGCCGGAACGGCCGCGATCACGGCCTCACGGCCGCATGCGTCACGGATCGAACGGCCTCCCGGTTCACTCCTTTCGCCGCCACACCGAGATCGGAATGTCGCCGTTGGCACGCGGCGGAACGCGGTAGCTCAGCTCGCCGTCCTTCAATTGATAGGTTCGCGTCTGCGTTTGCCCGGCCCAGTTCGGGTACGACGCATTGCTGATGTGAAACGCCAGCGTGTGGTTCGCGGGATCGACGCTCAGCGTGCCGTAGTGGGTACTCGAGCCGAGCACGGCTTCACGGAATTCCTCCGGCGTGCCGGTCGCCTTGTCGTTCGACGCGAAGCGCGGGCGTTCCGACTTGAAGATCTGCAGCGAATAGTTCCCGTGCGCGTCGATCAGCAGCAGGCCCGCCGGATCGGCACCGAAGTCGCGGCCGATCGTGCCGTCGGGATGTTGTACGTCCGCCGCGACCAGCGTCCACGTCCCCGCGAGCGACGGCGCGGCCGAAGCGTCACCGGGAATCATCGACGCGGCCAGCAGCATGCCGGGAAAGCCTTGGCGGAATATCGAGCCGATTTTCATTCAATGTCCTTGTCGGAAAGAAGAGGGAGCAACCTCACGGACATCCGCAGCCGCGTATCCAGCCGCGTATCGCGCGCATCCCCGTGAACCGAAACGACCGGTTCACTTGATGGTAGCGACGGGAATGTGCAATAAATACGATAATTCGAAATCGACTTATAAGAAAAACCGAATCATGACGCTTCCGAATCTCGACATGGATGCGCTGCGCACGCTGATTGCCGCGGATCGGCTCGGCAGCCTCAACCGCGCCGCCGACCGGATCGGCCGCTCGCAGTCGGCGGTCAGCCAGCAGATGCGCAAGCTCGAAACGCAGCTCGGCCAGCCGCTGTTTCGCCGTCAGGGGCGCGGCCTCGTGCCGACCGAAGCCGGCGAGCTGATGCTGTCCTATGCGCGCCGCATCCTCGAACTGAACGACGAGGCGGTCGGCGCGATCCGCGGCGCGGCGATCGACGGCGCCGTGCGATTCGGGCTGCCCGGCGATTTCGCCGAATCGTGGCTGCCCGTCGCGCTCGGCCGGTTCAAGCGCACGCATCCGGGCGTGCGCGTCGACATCGTCGTCGACGGCAACGGCGCGTTGCTCGACCGGCTCGATGGCGGCGAACTCGACATCGTGCTCTCGATGGGGCGCGGGCATCGCGCCGACGCCGAACACCTGGTCACGCTGCCGATGGCGTGGATCGGGCCGCAGGGCATCGACGTGCGTCCGCGTGCCGGCGCACCGCTCGATCTTGCGCTGTACAAGCCGCCGTGCCTGTTCCGCAAGGCGGGTACCGACGCGCTCGACAAGGCCGGCATCCCGTGGCGGCTCGCCTACACGACCGGCAGCCTGCAAAGCCTGTGGGCCGGCGTCGCCGGCGGCCTGGGCATTACATCGAGAACGATGGCGGGTGTGCCGCCGGCGCTGCGGCAGCTCGGCGAGCGCGACGGCCTGCCGCCGCTGCCGTCCGTCGACGTGTGCCTCCATGCGGGCGGAGGCGATGCGCCTTCGGCGCTCGTGAGCCTGAAGCGCGTCGTGATCGACACGCTGATCGCCAATCTCGCCGATGTGCACCCGCACTCGGGCCGGCGCGCCGGATGATCGGCCACGCATACGCACCGGGTTCGGCGTTGCGCCCTTTGACCGGCTTCCCGCCATCGCAGATGATGCGCTGCGGGGTTCGACCTTCCCGTCGGCGCTCCCGTCCCGAACGAACGTATGAGTCCGCACGATGACACACGCAATCCGCCTGCGCCCGGCATGCGCCGCCGACCTGCCGTTCCTGCTGACCCTGCGTCGGCTCACGATGACCGTGCACCTGCAACGCGTCGGCGCGCCCACCGACGACGAAGCGCACGACCGGCGCATTCGCGCGAACTTCGACGATGCGATGATCGTCTGCGACGTCGACGACGCAATCGGCTTGCTGAAGGTGACACGCGCCGCCGACGAGTGGCACGTTCACCAGATCCAGATCCTCCCCGATCACCAGGGCCGGGGCATCGGCGAAGCCGTGCTGAACGCGTTGCTGGCCGACGCAGCGCGCGCGCACGTGCCGGTATCGCTCAGCGTGCTGCACGGCAACCCGGCGCGGCGGCTTTACGAACGGCTCGGCTTTCGCGTCGAGTCGGCAACCGACACGAGCGCGAGCATGATCTGGCGCGCGTGACGCGCGGCGTTTCGACGCCGCCGCGTTACTGCGTGATCTTCGCGTCCTTCAGCAGGTTGCCGATCATCTGCGCGCTCGCCTTCTCCACGGCGGCCGCCTGCAGTTGCTGCTGCAGCGCCGGCTTCGCGGTCGCGAAACCCGGCACCTGCGTCGGCCGTTTCGCATCCAGCTTCACGATCGCCCGCACGCCGTCGACCGGGATCGAATCCTTCGTCGCGGCGCCGACCGTCAGTTTCTCGAGCGCCTGCGCGACCGGCAGCGGCAAGCCGGACGTCTTGCCTTCCGCCGCCGGCGTGTGGAAGCTCACCCACGGCAACTCGCCGCCGCTGTCGCGGCTCGGCGCGATGCTGTACTGGCGCGCCAGCCCGTCGAACGACTTGCCCGCCTTCAGCTCGCTCAGCACCGTCGCGGCCGTCACCGGATCCTGGACGATGATCAGGCGCGGCTTGTACTCGTTCTTGCCGAGCGACGCCACGAGCTCGTCGTAGCGCGCCTTGACCTGCTCGTCGGTCACCGGCTCGGGCTTCACGTTGTCGCGCAGGTAAAGCTGCACTTCGGCATTCGCCTTCGCCTGCTGCACCGCCGCCTTGACCTCGGGCTTGTCGGCATAGTTCGCCTTCTCGGCGGCCTGCTGGACCAGCACGCGCGTAATCAGCTGATTCTTGATCGCCTGGCGGACCTGCGGCGAGTCGGGTTGCCCGGACGCGCGCAGCAACGTGTCGACGTCGGCCTGCGTGATCGGCGTGCCGTTGACCGTCGCAACGGTCGCGGCGGCCGCCGGCGTCTCTGCGTGGACAGGGCCGCTCATCGCGCCGGCCAGTGCGGCGATCAGAAACAGGCGGTTCGGTGTCGTTTTCATCTTCATCGTTTCGTCACTTCGGCATAAAAAACGCGGCATGGGGCATGCCGCGCGAGTTCACCGGCGCTGCAATGCGCCGGCGCAACCCATCAGTCGATCCGGTTCATCGTCGTGGGCACGCGCAGTGCCTGCCGGTGCCGCTGTCATTGTGCCCGGAACCGCTTTTCCGCGTCGTGAGGTTTGGAACGGCCGCCCGGCGGGCGGTGAGGCGCGCGTTGCGCACGCCGCTCATTAGGAACGCGCGATGTGGAAATTGCGTGGATGCGCGGTGGAAATCCCGCGAAATCGCGACGAATACGGTGAGGCGTTCGCGAGCCCGGCCGCCGGTCGAGGCGGCCGCGCGTTCATCAAGGCGTCCACCGGTACACGGTGATGCTGTTGCCTTTCACGTTGTTCTTCATCACCACGTACTCGCCGTTCGAGCGGCGATAGGCGCGAATGCTGTACATCGCATCGATCGCGCTGCTCGTATCCACGGTCGCGGGGCTCGCGTTGACCAGCGTCGTGTCGAGAGTGCCGGTCGTCAGGTTGAACGCGTCGACGTTCGGCCACAGCGGCCCGCTGCTGCTGAACCAGTAGCCGACGAACAGATGGTTGCCCACCGCGTCGATCGATTTCGCGCCGCTGTGCGGCAGCGTGATCACCGGGTCCGGCTTCGTCGTATTGCCCGCGCTCCAGCCGTGATACACCTCGATGCGCGTGCCGATCGACGTCCAGTCGTTGGTCCCGATCGCACCTTGCGCGAGCACCATCGTGTCGCTGTCCGCGAGATAGACGATGCGCGTGAGCGGCTGGATGCTGTCGGGCACGCGGGTCGCGACACCCGGCCCCCACGACGGCTTGCCGCTCGCATCGAAGCCGGTCAGCGGGTAGTGGGTAATCGCGCCGGTCTTGTCGAGACCGGCCCACACGCCGCCCTTGCTGTCGATGCTGAAGCCGCCCGTCACGCGCCGCGTCGTGTTGAACGCGGGGCCCGGGATCGCGCCGTCCGGAATCGCGACATAGCCGTTCGCCGCGTTGAAGTGGAAGAAGTAGAAGACCGGCGGGTTCTGGCCGGCCGCGACGAGAATCCGGTTCGCGCCCACCGACGTGAGCAGACCGAAATGCTCGTCGCGCTGCGTGTCGTTCATGTCGATGCGCGGATCGGCCGGGTACGTGAACGGATCGACCGTGTTCGCGATGAACCTGCCGCCCGCGCTGCCGCCGTACACGTGCGTGCCGCCGTAGAACAGCGCACCGTCCGTGACCGGGTCCGGCGCGGCGATGCCTTCGAAGTTCAGCGACTGCAGCGTCCACCGCAGGCTGCCGGTGCTGCTGTACGCATGAATGTCGGTCGCGCCGTTGCGGCCGAGATCCCAGCTGCCGCCCCAGGGATTGTTGAGCACGTAGAGATTGCCGCCGGTGTCCTTGCCGATCCCGACGATGCGCGTGAAGCGCTGCGCGCCGACCTGCCCCTTGATGCCCGTCGTCGTGTCGAGATAGCCGCCGCGCACGCCGAAGGTACCGGCCAGCGCGGGCCGGCCCGACACCGTATAGCGCTTGATGTTCTGGTCCGGGCCTTCGTCGCCCACCAGCAGCTGGCCGGCCGCCGCATCGAAATACAGCGCCGACGGCTGCGACCCGGACGGCATCCGGATCGTGTTCAGCGGCGCACCGGCCGGGCTGAAGCCGACGATCGAGCCTGCGCGCTTCTGCGCCACCCACACGTTGCCCGCTGCGTCCAGCGCGAGCGCGCCCGGCTCCGATACGCCGATATCCCGCTGCCACACGCCGTCGGTGGTGAACACGCGCACGCGATTGCCGTAGAAGTCGCTCGCATAAAGCAGCGAGCCGGCCGTCGCGAGCCCGGTGACGACGTCGATGCGCGGCTGGTTGGTGGCCGCGCTGACCTGGATCACGCGGTCGCGATACTTCGTCGCGCGGTTGTAGCGCCCCACCGCGCCGCTGCCGTATGTCTTGCCGGGCTGCAGCGCGACGAACAGCGAGGTCGCGTTGCCCGTGATCGCGCTGCCCTGGAACTCCGAGTGCGTGCCGATCGAGCCGACGCTCTTGCCGTTCTGGTAAATCGCGACACCGCCTTCGTCCTCGTCCCACATCGACGCCGTATAGATCACGCCTTCAGGCGCGACCCACATCGCACGCGCGACGTTGCCGACGTGGGCCGCAAGCGTGCCGTACGTGTTCGCCAGCCAGTCGGTGGTGTTGCGTGCGTGAACGGGCGGGGTAATCGCGGCGATCGCCGCGGCGAGCAGCGCGGCCTGGAACCGTTGTCTGGCGACCATGACGGATGCACTCCTGAATGGTGCGAACACTCACATGAAGGGCCGGCCGGACGGCTTGAAAGCCGCAATACGTCAATTCTTCCGCTGAAGCATCCGGCGCAGTCGGTATTAGGTGCGGCATGCGTTCGATCATGCGCAGCGCGAGAATAGCGTTATATAAATCGAAAAAAAATGCGGATCGCGCGCGTCATTGCGCTTTTCGCGGAAGCGGCTTCGACGGCGTCGCCCGTGGCGCCCCTGCGCGCCGCGCGGCAAGCGTGACCGCGCGACAGTGAATGGTCACTTGCGCGTCGAATCGGGGATCGGGAAATTCAGGCTCGCGCCTGCGGGAATATCGCCGCCGGTTCAACAGCGATCGATTGAAACGGCGAGTGCCTGTTTCGGAGAATCGGGAAAAAACGCCGCATTCAACGCGGATTCATTGCACCCGGCAAATCGCCGGCCTGAATCCATTGCGAATCCACGCCGGCGATCGTCCGTTACCGCGAGGCAGGCAACGCGCCACTAACGCCGCACTGCCACACTGCCACGCGTCAAGCCGATGCCGAAGTCTCCGGCACCTTCACCTTCATCACGCGTCCGTTGTCCGGATCGTTGTCGTCGCGCGGGGCGTCGAGTTGCCCTTCCCACTTCGCGACCACGGCAGCCGCGATCGAGTTGCCGACGGCGTTGGTGGCCGAGCGCCCCATGTCGAGGAACATGTCGACGCCCATGATCAGCAGCAACCCGGCTTCGGGCATGTTGAACTGGTTGAGCGTCGCCGCGATCACGACCAGCGACGCGCGCGGCACGCCCGCCATCCCCTTCGACGTGACCATCAGCATCAGCAGCATCGTGATCTGCGTGCCCAGCGGCAGATGGATGCCGTACACCTGCGCGATGAACAGCACCGCGAACGTGCAGTACATCATCGAGCCGTCGAGGTTGAACGAATAGCCGATCGGCAGCACGAAGCTCGAGATCTTGCGGTTCACGCCGAAGCGGTCGAGCGCATCCAGCAGCTTCGGGTAGGCGGCCTCGGAACTCGCCGTCGCGAACGACAGCAGGAACGGCTCGCGGATCAGCCGGATCAGCGTGAACGCGCGCTTGCCGAGGAACGTCACGCCGGCGAGCGTCAGCACGCCCCACAGCAGCGCCAGTGCCAGGTAGAAGCTCGCCATGAACTTCGCGAACGTGAGCAGGATGCCGAGCCCCTGGGTGGTGATCGTCGACGCCAGCGCCGCGAACACCGCGACCGGCGCGAACCACATCACGGCGCCCGTGACCTTCAGCATCACCTGCGCGAGATCGTCGATCACGCCGGTCAGGCGCTTGCCCGATTCGCCGAGCGCCGACAGCGCGGTGCCGAAGAAGATCGAGAAGACGACGATCTGCAGGATTTCGTTGTTCGCCATCGCTTCCGCGATCGACTTCGGCACCAGGTGGACCACGAAATCCTTCAGCGTGAAGGCGCCCGTCTTCAGGTTGAGGGCTGCATCGGATGCCGGCAGCGGCAGGCTCAGGTGGCTGCCCGGTTGCAGGATCGTTGCGGTCAGCAGGCCGAGCAGCAACGACGTAAACGAAGCGATGAAGAACCAGCCGAACGCCTTGACGCCGACACGGCCTACCGCGCTGCCGTCGCCCATCTGCGCGATGCCGACGGTCAGCGTCGCAAATACCAGCGGCGCGATGATCATCTTGATCAGGCGCAGGAACACGTCGGACAGCAACGACACGTACCCGGCGACTTCCTTCGCCATGGCCGGGTCGGGAAAGGCGCTATGGCAGGCGTAACCCACGGCGATACCAAGAATCATCGCGACAACGATGTACTTGGTGATGTTGTGCTTCTTCTTCATTAGTAATCCAAATCACAAAGCGTATGTTGCTAACGGCTGGCTAACTTTCGCGCCCGGCTACGAATCGAAACCCACGTCTCTCTGGGTGCGACGAGTCCGCCTTCGGCGGTCGCCATGGCGGACAGGGGGGGCATTCTAACGCAAATGGCCCCCCGGCTTTCAAATCTGAAAGTCAGCCGGGTTGATTTGCGTCCGGATGTCGTCGAAAAATCGGGTTTTGTCGCGATCCTGCCCGCTTCCTGATCGCTTCCTGCCTGCTTCTGGCCCGCTTCTGGCCCGCTTCCTGCCCGCTTCGGGCCTGTTTTTCCGGCCCGGTCGGCGAAGGTAACCGGGCCACGCCACCGTTCGCGCCGGAATTCCCCCTCCCCCCACCGCGGCATCGCACGATGTGACGACACTGCAATCGATCGAGACACATCCTCACAAAGATGCGCAGACCTCGACACTACGGCACGTAATGCGTCTGTAATATTTCGAAACGTTTCGCGGTGCCCCCTTCCGGGCATCGGTGCGCAATTACGCATCGGCAATGCGGAACCGGGTTCGAGTCATTGCTTTCAACACGTTGAGGCATTCATTTTCTCAGCAGTCCTGCCAAATGAATGATCGAGGAAAGGCAGCATCGTGATGAACATTCTGTATACCAACTTCCACGGCGACTACGGCGGCGGCCAGGACACCTACGTTCGCGACCTCGCCGCCGCGATGAGCCGGCACCATCGCGTGACCGTCGCGTCGCCGGAAGGGAGCCGCCTGTCGCGACTGCTGAAGGACAGTCCCGACGTGGCGATCTTCGACATGGAATTCAAGCCGCGCTGGAACCGGCTGTGCCAGGAAATCGTCCGGCTGCGCCAGCGGATCCGCGCCGAGCGCTTCGACATCATCCACGTCAACGGGTCCGCCGATCACCGGCAGGTGATGCTCGCGCTGCTCGGCTGCCGGTATCGGCCCGCGGTCGTGCTCACCAAGCACAACACCTATCGCGCCGACAGCTTCGGCAACGTGCTGCGCGCCCGGCTGGCAACCGACCACACCATCGCGGTCAGCGACTACGTGGCGAGCATGCTCGCGCTCCGGTCGCCGTACGGCAACGTCACGGTCGTCAAGCACGGCGTGCGCCGGCAGGCCGCGGAACGGCTGGCCGGCGACGAAATCCGCCGCCGCAAGATCGCGCTGTTCGGGCCGTCCGGCGCGGATGCGATCGTGCTGGGCAGCAGCGCCGGCACCGCGCCCGAGAAAGGCTGGATGGACCTGATCGCGGCGCTGGGCCGCCTGCCCGAACCCGAGCGCGAGCGGTTTCGCGTGCTGCTGGTCGGCGCGGAACCGTCCGGCGAACAACGCGAGCAGATCGAGCAGCACCACATGGCGTCGCGTACCGCTTTCACCGGGCGCCTCGACGATGTGCGCGCGCCGTTCTCGATCATCGACGTGTCGTTCGTGCTCTCGTACCACGAGAGCCTGTCGTATGCGTGCCGCGAGGCGATGTCGCTCGGCTGCCCCGCGATCGTGACGCGCGTGGGCGGGCTGCCCGAGAACGTCGAGCCGGGCGTGGACGGCTGGGTCGTCCCGCCGCACGAGCCCGAGGCGATCGAGGCCATCCTGCGCGCGATCGTGCGCGAGCCCGCGTGCGTGCGGGCGATGGGACGCAGCGCGCGGCTGAAGGGCAAGCGCGAGTTCTCGTTCGACCGGTTCGTCGATGCGACGTTGTCCGTCTATCAGAAATCGATTCGACACAACCCCTATCGTTGGGTGACATCCATGAGGTCCGTTTAATGGCAATGAACATCTGGAAGAAGTACTGGGACCTGCGCACGCAGGAGTGCCCGTGCGACGTGCACTTCGTCGAATGGCTGGAATCCGCTCGTCTCAACGGCATCCGCATCTATCACTTCGGCACCGGCGGCCACCACCACGTCGGCGTGGAATGCGCACGGCCGCACCTGAACAACACCGTGTTCGGCGTGACGGCGTCGCCGAAGGAATACAAGTCGTACGTCGATCTCGTCACGCGGCAACCGGAGGTGAGCAAGACCTACCTGGCCTATTTCGGCGACATCTATACGAGCAATACGGACCTGCTGCCGGCGTTCGACGTCGTCACGCTGTTCCATCTGTGCGAATTCCGCGACGAAACGAACAGCCGCTACGGCGCGAAGACCGACGCCGAAGTGCTCGACCTGTTCGCACGCCATACCGCGCGCGACGGCCACCTGCTGTTCTACAAGGGCTCGTCGGCGTACCGGAAGGCCGAGCCGATCATCGAGCAATGGGCGGCGAACGCCGATTTCACCGAAGTCGGCGACTTCAAGACCCTGCGGATTTTCCGCAAGGCCGCGTAATTCCCCGTTCCCGCGACCCGCTCATGCTGCTGTCCGCCACGCGCTACCCGATCCTGATGTATCACCAGATCCGCACGCTGCCGCCGCCGTCCGACCGGCTGCGCAGCCTGAGCGTCGCCCCCGACGCGTTCCGCCGCCAGATGACGCTGTTCAGGCGGCTCGGCTACCGCGGCCTGAGCGTGCGCGAACTGCAGCCGTACCTGCGCGGCGAGCGCAGCGGGAAGGTCTTCGGCATCTCGTTCGACGACGGCTTTCTCAATGTGCTAACGCACGCAATGCCCGTGCTGGACGCGCTCGGCTTCACCGCGACCTGCTACTTCGTCGCCGGCCGGTTCGGCGGCGAGAACGACTGGGATGCGGGTGCCGATACGGCGCGCTCGCCACTCATGACGTGCGCGGACATGCTCGCATGGCGCGATCGCGGCCACGAAATCGGCTCGCATACGCTCGATCACGTCGCGCTGTCGCACGTGCCGGCCCACGTGTCGGAGGTTCAGATCATCGAATCGAAGCGGCGGCTCGAAGCGTTGAGCAGCCAGCCTGTCGAATCGTTCTGCTACCCGTACGGCGATCTCGACCCGCGCGTGCGCGACCAGGTCGCCGCCGCCGGCTACCGCAACGCGACGACGACCCGGCGCGGTTGCGCCGGGGCGTCCGACGATGCGTTCCTGTTGCCGCGCGTTCCGGTGGCGGGCGGGGTCGGTGCGATGCGGCTTTGGTTCAAGTGTGTGAAGGCGCGGGTTCGGAGGCGCGGGTAGCTCGCGCTGGTCGACTGCATTGATGGCTATTGTGGCCACCGGCTGCGGAAAGCGAGCAGGCCGGTCAGTGCGATCACCATGAACATGACCCATGCCGGCGCGAGCACCGTCCAGCGTGCGGCTGCGCTGCCGATGAAGTTGCCCAGCACCCCGCCGATCGCCCACGAAATCGCCGACGCACCGAAATAACGGCCGGCGTTGCCGTCCGTCGTCAGGCCGGCGAGCGCGATGTTCGACGCGGGAAGAATCAGGCTTTCGCCAAACGTGAATACGATCGCGAACACGATCAGGATCACGAGCGACGCATCTGCGCCCCGATCGCGGGCGACCAGCCATGCCGCAAGCGCAAAACAGCCGCACAACGACGCATGCCCGATCACCATCATCGATCGCCAGCCCGTACGCTGAAACCAGCCCATGCCGAGCCAGGCGGTGGCGATTCCCATCAGCGCATTCGTGATGTAGAACGGCCTCACGCCGTTGTAGCCGTGTGCGCCATGCGAAAAGGTCAACGGGATGAATACGTAAATCTGCGTATACACGGTCCAGAACGGGACGAGCGACCAACATAGCCGGCGAAACCGCCGGTCGCCAAACGCGACCAGCACGCCACGCAGCGGATGCGCGTCGACTACGTCGTGCCTGCTTCGCCCCGCGATCCACGGTGCAACCAGCGCGAGCGCCGTGAAGACCGCACCGCTCACCAGAAACGGCAGCGCCCCGTTCGTGTTCGGCACGACAATCAGCAGCGCCGGACCGATCAACGCACCGAGATTCAGCGCCAGGTTGTTCAGCGCGAACACCTTGGGACGCACGGCGCCATCGAGCGAACCGAAGATCGAATACGCGGTCGTTTCGTAAAGCGCGGCTCCAAGCCCGGACAGACACGCCCATATCAACAGGCCCGGAAGCGATCGCGCAAATGCGAATCCTGCAAACCCGGCCGCACGGCAAAGCAGACCGAGCGTGGTCAGCACGCGGCTGCTGAAGCGATCCGCCGACGCACCCAGCAGCAGCGGCAACAGCCGGCTCGCCAGCAGATTCACCGTCAGCACGCTGGCGACACTGCTCGCGTCCAGATGGCGCTCCATGTCCAGGAACGCGGCAAGCAGCGGCAACGACCCGAACACCGACAGATTCACCAGGAACTGGAAGACCAGCAGGATCCGCGTCGACGCCGGCACGCCTTCCACGAATCCGTTGAGCCATGCGGCCGGGTTGTTGTCCTTCTGGCGAAACGAGCCGACTCTGTCGCCGGACACTCGGCGATCGCAATCATCCATCATGTTCTCCGCTGACGTTCGATGCCGGCCAAACGGAGCATGAAAAAAGCCCCGTCCGTTTCCGGCGGGGCTTGGGGTGAGTTCGACACACCGACCTACGACGCGCAACCTCCTCCCGGCCCGCCATTGGCGGTCGTGGCGGTGGTCGTAGTCGTGACGAAAAGTGCGTTCATGCGAAGAATCTAGCCAACCTGCTGTCGGCCGTCAATACGGGAGCCGTGTGACCGATCAAACAGGCAATCCGTCGAAACCACGGAAATCGCTCGGCCGTTCCCGATATCGCGCGGCCGCCGAACCCTACAACCCTCCACGCAGCTCGCACCGCCCCCTTCGGCCATACGCTCACCGCTGGAAAGCCCTGCGCATCCGCGCGCCGGCCACGTCGAACACCTGGCGGGCTGCCGACGTCACGCCGGCCATATGGATGCACGCATGGATCATCCCCGGCAGCACGACGAAATCGGCCGCCACGCCGGCCTCCCGCAATCGCTCCGCATACGCGTGCGCGTCGTCGCGCACCGGATCGTACTCGCAGGCCAGCAACGTGGCCGGTGGCAAGCCCTCGAGCGAAGCCGCCTGCAGCGGCGACACGCAGGGTGACCCGCCGTCGGCCGGATCGGTCAGGTACATGTCGAAGCAATACCGCATGACATCCTGCGTCAGGTAGTAGCCCTGCCCGAAAGTCCGATAGGACGTCGTGCTCATCGACGCATCCAGCGGCGGATACAGCAACAGCTGATGCGCGATCGACGGGCCGCCCCGCTCACGTGCGACCAGACACACAGCCGCCGCAAGGTTTCCTCCCGCACTGTCGCCGCCGACGGCGATGCGCGCCGGGTCCAGCCCCAGGCCGGCCGCCTCGCGCACCACCCAGTCCAGCGCATCGCAGAAATCCTCCAGCGGCACCGGAAACCGGTGCTCCGGCGCAAGCCGGTAATCGACCGACAGCACGACGCATTGCGTCGCGTTGGCCAGCGCGCGGCATGGATTGTCGTATAGCTCGAGCGTGCCGAGGCACCACCCGCCGCCGTGTGCATAAACGAGCGCCGGCCGGCGTGCCGCGCTTTCCGAAGCGACCGATGGCCAATAAGCCCGCACGCGAATCTGCTGCCCGTCGCGCGTGGGCACCGCGAAGGTTTCCGTATGGTCGACCGCTTCCAGCGGTCCATGCCAGCCCCGCAGTGTCGTATCGGTCGCCCGTCGCAACGCGTCCAGCGACGCAGGCGCCTCGGTCATGGCCAGTCGCTCCAGCAATGATGCGATGTCGGTGTCGATCGGCATGATCAGCGGCTCCGCTCCAGGAAAGGCAGCAGATGGCCGATGAATGCGTCGGGGGCCTCTTCCATGATGAAGTGGCCGCAAGCCGGGACCACCGCGCCCTGCAGATCGGTCGCGTTGTCGCGCATCGTAACCAGCGGCGCATCGCCGGTGGCATGTTCCGCACCGATGGCGAGCACCGGCATCGTCAGCTTGCGCTGCGCCCGCGCCTGGTTCTGCCGGATCGTCTCCGGAATCGCACGGTAATAGGAGAAGCCGCCGCGCAAGCCGCCCGGTGCCGCATAGGCATCGATATACACATCGACGGCCACACAATCGCGCCGGAACGACCAGCGGTTGAACATGAACTCCAGATACGCCCGCTCGCGGCCCGCAATCAGCGTCTCGGGCAGGTCGGCCAGCTGGTTGAACATGAAATGCCACAGGAAGATGTTTTCTTCCGGCGGGGCGAAGATCGACGGCGCGGGCGCCAGCCCGGGGATCACCGCCTCCGTGAGCGCCAGCGACTTCACGGCGTCGGGCCGGTCGCTCGCCAGCGCATAGGCCACCCACATGCCGACGTCGTGGCCGGCCACCTGGTAAACATCGAAGCCGAGCTGCGCCATCATGCGATGCAACGTCGCCGCCGTGTGCCCCGTGTCGTAACCCGCATGCGGCCGATCGGAATAGCCGGTACCTGGCGGATCGACCGCGACGGCCATGAAGCCGCGCGCGGCGAGCGCCTGCATCACGTGACGCCACGCGTACCAGGTTTGCGGCCATCCCGGAATCAGCAGGACCGGGGTACCGGCGCCGGCCGTGACGCAATGGATACGCTGGCCGTCGATGCGTACGTATTGGTGAGCAAAGCTTTGAGCGTCGGCAGACGACGACTGAAGTTGAGCGGACATATCGATGATTCCTGGCAGTGGGGGGGAAACGGCTCAAGCGATGCCGAGCATGTCGTGGATTTGCCGTTGATCGACCGCGGCACCGGCGAAGTCGTCGAAGATGCGCTCCGTCACCCGGATAATGTGGTCATTGATGAACGCGACGCCTTCGCGCGCGCCGTCCTCCTGATTCTTCAGGCAGCACTCCCATTCGAGGGTGGCCCATCCTGTGTAGTCGTACTGAGAAAATTTCGAAAAAATCGCCTTGAAGTCGACCTGACCGTCGCCAAGCGAACGGAAACGGCCGGCGCGCTCCAGCCACGAACTGTAGCCGCCGTAGATGCCCTGGCGCCCCGAAGGCAGGAACTCCGCGTCCTTCACATGGAACATGCGGATGTGGTCGCGGTAGATATCGATGTACGCCAGATAGTCCAGTTGCTGCAGCACGAAATGGCTGGGATCGAACAGCATCTTGCAGCGCGCGTGCTGGCCGACCAGCGCATGGAAGCGCTCGAAACTGACGCCGTCGTGCAGGTCTTCGCTGGGGTGAATCTCATAGCAGAGGTTGACGCCGTTTTCGTCGCAGGCGTCGAGAATCGGCCGCCAGCGACGCGCCAGCTCGTCGAACGCCGTCTCGATCAGGCCGGCGGGCCGCTGCGGGAACGGAAACAGGTAAGGCCACGCGAACGAGCCCGAAAAGGTGCCCATGTCGGTCAGCCCCAGGCGGCGTGAAGCCCGTGCCGCCAGCTCGAGCCGATCCAGCGCCCATGCGGTGCGCGCGGCCGGGTTGCCGCGCACGGCCTCGGGCGCGAAGTTGTCGCACATGGCGTCGTAAGCCGGATGCACGGCAACCAGCTGCCCGAAGATATGCGTGGTCAGTTCGCTGATCTCCAGCCCATGTTCGGCCAGCATGCCCTTCATGTCATCGCAATAGGCCTGACTGTCCGCGGCGGTCTCCACGTCGAACAGCCGACCGTCCCACGCGGGAATCTGCAGCGCCTTGAAGCCGACGCCGGCCGCCCATTGCGCGATATTCGGCAGGCTGTCGAACGGCACCGCATCGTCGGCGAACTGCGCGAGATGAAGACTGGGGCCCTTGAGAGTGCGCATGATCGATTCCAATTGTTTGTTGATCGACAAAGAATAGAATGCGGGAGCGACACGTGTCAACACGGTGCGCGATAAAATCCGTGCACGATGTGACGACGGGCGAAAGGGATATGGCGGGACGACCGAGAGAATTTGATCGCGACATGGCGCTGAAACGCGCGATGCTTGCGTTCTGGCGGCGCGGTTACGAAGGCACGTCGATGTCCGACCTGGTCGAAGCGATGGGCATCGCGTCAGCGCGCATCTATGCCGCGTTCGGCAGCAAGGAAGCCCTGTTCCACGAGGCCGTGGCACTCTACGAGCAAGGCGAAGGCGGCTTCGCCGATCGTGCGCTCGGCGAGGAAACCGATGTCCGCGCGGCCATCGAACGGATGCTGCGCGATGCCGTCGCCGCTTATACCAGGCGCGGCCAGCCGCACGGCTGCATGGTGGTGTCCGCCGCGACCAACTACTCGGCCGAAAACGAAGGTGTCATGGAATGGCTGGCCGCCCATCGGCGCGCACGCACGCAATCGATCGCCGAACGCTTGCAGCTCGCGGCCGAGCAGGGGCAGCTCGCGCGGGGCACCGACATCAAGGCGCTGGCCGATTTCTATGCGACGCAGTTGCACGGCATTTCCGTTCAATCCCGCGACGGGGTATCGAAAGAGCGCCTGCTCGCATCCATCGGGCCGGCGATGATGCCGCTCGTGACGGCTGTGCGTGACGGCGCGTAACCCGGCGCGGTCAACCGACAGGCCGGCCGTTTCAAGCTCGGGCGGATCGACCGGACAAGCAACTCGACGGACGACGCGACGCCCGTCGACAATCCGGTGCATGGCCGCAACGAACCACGAGCTCGTCGTCTTCAGGACAGATTTCCCCGACGATGCACTCCCTGCCGGCAAAGGACAGGGGATGGAGCACACCCTGAAAACAATCGGGGCAGTGGAAGATATCGCGCCCGGCAAGCGCAAGCGCATGTCATTCAAGCTCACGCCTGGCCACGACGCGCTGATCTGCAACAAGTCGGGCCACTATGAAGCGGGGATGCATACGGCACTTGTCGTGACGCCGTAGATCGTTCCGCCGGACCGAAATCCGGCCCGCAGCACCTGGGCGTCGTCTACCTCGTTCCGCATTACGCGATCCCCCATCCCACCCTCACCCGAGCGAGGCGCGGCGCTTTCTTGGCGCGCCTCGTGCGAGCGGATACCTGTCACACCCTGGCTACCTGTCGGGAAGGCGTGCGGGACTACACGCGATCACTCGAATAAATTTTGTAGAAAAAATAACCGAGACGTAGAATTCGCTACATGAAATCCATTTCTACATGGTCGCTGCTTGTTCTGACCCTTCCGACGGAAAACGCGACGGCCCGCATGCGGTTCTGGCGCGCGCTCAAGGCGAAAGGCTGTGCGGTGCTGCGCGACGGTGTTTACCTGCTGCCCCACACCGAAGCGCACGAAGAGACGCTGCGTGAACTCGCGGGCGCGATTGCCGAGAGCGGCGGCGCAGCTCACCTGTTGCGCGCACCGAGTCTCGACCGGTCCCAGGAACAGGAATTCCGGGCGCTGTTCGACCGGGCCGACGATTACGCAACCTTCACGCGCGCGCTCGCCGACGTGCGCAAGACGCTTGACGGGCAATCAGCCGCCGAGCTCGCTCGCCTGTTGCGTCGCCTGCGCAAGGATCTCGACGCCATCCGGGCGATCGACTATTTCCCGGGTGATTCGGCCACCCGCGCCGAAGTCGCCCTGCAGGATTTCGGTGCGCTGGTCGACACGGTGCTGTCGCCGGGCGAGCCGCATGCCGCGGACCGCGTCATTCGTCCGCTCGCGATCGGCGAGTACCAGGGCCGCGCCTGGGCGACGCGGCAGCGGATGTGGGTCGATCGCGTCGCCAGTGCGTGGCTGATCCGCCGGTTCATCGACGCGCAAGCGCGCTTCATCTGGCTCGCGTCGCCGGCGGATTGCCCGGCTGACGCGCTGGGCTTCGATTTCGACGGCGCGACTTTTACGCACGTGGGCGAGCGCGTGACATTCGAAGTCCTGCTGGCCAGCTTCGGACTCGACAAGGACCCGGCACTGATGCGTCTCGGCGAGATCGTGCACGCGCTCGACGTGGGCGGTCCCGCCGCGCCTGAGGCAGTGGGCTTCGAGGCCGTGATGGCCGGCACGCGCCAACGGACGGAGAACGACGATCAGTTGCTCGAGCAGATGGGCGCCGTACTCGACTCCCTGTATACGCACTTCACATCGGACTACAAGAGCGAAACCGCAGCCAAATCATGACGACGACCATCGCCACGACCGAACCGACCTACTCGCTTGGCGAGCTGGTCGCCTACATGCTGCGTCTCGGCACGTTCGGTTTCGGCGGACCGGTCGCGCTCGCGGGCTATATGCGTCGCGATCTGGTCGAGCGACGCGGCTGGATAACCGAGGCCGACTACAAGGAAGGGCTCACGCTGGCCCAGCTCGCACCGGGGCCGATGGCGGCCCAGCTCGCGATCTATCTCGGGTTCGTCCACTACCGCCTTCTCGGGGCGACACTCGTCGGTATCGCATTCGTGCTGCCGTCGTTCCTGATGGTGCTCGCGCTCGGGTTCGCGTACGCGCATTTTGGCGGGCTGTCGTGGATGCAGGCCGTCTTCTACGGCGTCGGCGCCGCGGTGGTCGGCATCATCGCGATGAGCGCTTACAAGCTCACGACCAAGACCGTCGGCAACGACAAGCTCCTCTGGGCGATCTTCCTGACGCTGGCTGCCGTGACCTTCATCACGGAATCGGAAATCGCATGGCTTTTCGTTGCCGCAGGCCTGATCGGCTGGCTGTGGCGCGCGCCGCCCAGGTGGCTGCAGCGGGGCGGGCTGAATGCGGTTGCCGCCGCCAACTTGCCGGCAGCCAGCGGGCTGCTGAGTGGCATCGACCTGCCGCAGCTCGTCCAGATCGGTGCGTTCTTCATGAAGGCCGGCGCGTTCGTGTTCGGCTCCGGACTCGCGATCGTGCCGTTCCTCTATGGCGGCGTCGTCACCGAACATCACTGGCTGAACGACAAGCAGTTCGTGGATGCCGTCGCGGTCGCGATGATCACGCCCGGCCCGGTCGTGATCACTGTCGGCTTTATCGGGTACCTCGTGGCGGGCCTGCCTGGCGCATGCGTCGCCGCGCTCGGGACATTCCTGCCGTGTTACCTGTTCACGGTCATTCCCGCGCCCTACGTGAAGAAGTATGGGCACCGTCCAGGCGTCAAGGCATTCGTCGACGGCATTACGGCTGCGGCAGTCGGCGCGATCACGGGCTCCGTCCTCGTCATCGCGAAGCGATCGATCGTCGACGTCCCGACCGCACTGCTCGCCGTCGCAACCGTGCTGCTGCTGTGGCGCTTCAAGAAGCTCCAGGAACCGGTGATCGTGACGGCGGCCGCCGTCATCGGACTCGTGGTTTTCCCGCTTCTCCACCCCTGACTCGCGTCACCGGGAAACGAACATGACGTACCAGGCCAGGACGTTGCCATGCGATCGTCGTTCTCATGTTCGAGAAGGCGACGCGAGCGACCGTGCAAGGAGCAAGCGATGCGAACGTGTTGCGTGATTGCGCTGGCGATCGCGCTGTCCGTCGCGCTGCCCGGTTGCGACAAGGCTGCGTCCGATCAGGGGGCCGGCGAGATCGTGGCGCTCGAGCACGCGCCGGAGGCGGTGAGAGCGATGATCGAGCGTCAACGGCAAGGCGGCAATGTCGGCGTGATTCAACGGCGTGTGAAGAACGGCAAGGCACGCTATGTCGTCACCATCGTGCAGGGCGACCAGGAGCAACGCCTGAGCCTGACTGAGGACGGCCGGCTCATCAGCAGCCGCCCCGCCGGCGACGACGAAGAGGACGACGACTGACCTTGACGCCGCCAATCACCGTACCTTGTTCGCGCATCATGCCCACGATGCTGCGGCTGCCGGCCGGCTTCGGCCTTCAATGAACCACGCGTGCACGCGACTGCGTAGTGCCATCCGCTCACGGTCGACAGGCGTTGCGTTTCATCGGCGACCTCCTCACCTTGCGTCGAAGTGAGCGTGCGGGTCAGCGGAAATGGCCTTGTCCGATTCCTGCAACGCCAGTTCCGCCGCAACGGCGTTCGCTCCCGCCTTGATGAACACGTCGAGATCGGCCGTGGGCAGGAAGCGCTTCATGATCGCCTCCAGTTCGGCCTTTCCGGCATCGTCCAGGCTGCGATTGCCGTTGGCGAGGCGGGCCACCGCCGCGCGATAGCACCCGACATAAGCACGCTGTGCGGCAATCATGTCGAGCGGCTTGCCCGCCTGACCATGGCCCGTATGGAACAGTGCGATGTCGCCGGACCGACGTTCGAGCGCATCGAGGCTGCGCAGCCAGTCCGCCGTATGGCCGTCGTTCATGAAGGAATGGACGCCGTTGAACACCATGTCGCCGACGAAGGCGACACGCTGGTGGGTTCCCACGGCCCAGACCAGATCCCAGTGCGATTCGCCAGGGCCGAACTCTCTTGCCTCGAACGGCACGCCATCGAAATGCAGCACGTCGCCGTCATGCACGAGGCGATTCGGGAAGGTGCGCCGTGCCGGCCAATCGTCGCCGAACACCGACTGCCACTGGACTGCCTTGGCATCGTCGACACGACGCATCGCCTCGTCGACGCCCCGCGTCGTGATGACCGGCACATCACCAAGATCGCGGATCAGCTCGCCGATGCCGTTGTAGTGATCGGGATGCCCGTGCGTGATCAGCACCGCGAGCAAGGGTTTGCGCAGTGCATCCAGCCGGTGACGCACCTCGCGCGCATCCGATACGGTCATCATGGCGTCGATAGCCACGACACCGTTCGGCAATTCGACCAGAAAGGCGTTGGTGAGAAAGGTGCGTGCACCGGACGTGCACGTCACCACATTGATTTCAGGCCCGTTGAAACCGATCATTTGAAAGCGCTCTTTTAAGAAGCTGTTGCTTTGAATGGGTCGGCCGCTCCGGCCCGTACCGCGTATGCGGTTCCCGAAGGCAGGATCTTTGATGTGACGCGCATTCGCCACACACTCGGCACGGCCGCCGCGATGGATATCGCGCCGGACAGTATCTTTGTGTCGCGCCCGGAATACAACTCCCGGTAATCCGGAAGCAAGAGCGATCGATTACGCGGCAAGCGGACTGGAGATGGCAAACATGCGCGTTGCCTTCATTGGAAGTAGCCCGCGAATGCTGACCTGAGGCGGAATTTTGTGACCAATCAGGCAGTGAGTCTCTCGTCGATATTATCGGAATCCAGCCAGGCTCGACGGACCGTGGCCGGAAGTTGGTAGCGACGAGCGCTGTGGGGCCGGCGCTCGTTATAGAACTGCCACCAGCGTTCGATGAGCGCCTTGGCCTCGGCGCGACCGCGGAACTATTCGCGGTTTAGCAATTCGTCTTTCAGACTGTCGCAAGACGCATGAGCGCGCGATTGCCGACATCCTGGTGCCGAAACGGCAGAGCAGCAGAGGTTCGCTTTCCGACGCGACCATTTTCCAGTGTATGACCTGCTTAATCGCTTGCGCCCCAGATCATTGGATATGGGGCGCGACTGACCAGGTAGAGGCGGTTCGTCCGCGCGGCGAGGCGCAAGACTTGTGAATCCTTCCCTCAAGACGCCTAAAATTCAGTCATGGGTGTTTTCCACATCCACAAGGAGGCTGTCATGACTCAGTCGATGATTGGTTGGGTGGTTGGTCTCGCGGCGATCGCGGTGATTGCAGTCGCGTTGGCGCGCCGTTACCAGAGCGAACATTCAAGGATGGAAGTCATTCAATGGCTGGACTCCCATCACTTGGGGTGGACGCATCGCAAACATTGACCTCTCGGCGCTGGCGGCGACAAACCCGCCTCGCCGAAGTTGACCGGGAGCCAAACACATGGATGCAGGCAGGCCGGTGAAGTCTGCCATGTCGTTGTCTCGCCAGGGGTCTTGGCAAGGAAGGCATCATGGACGATGAAGTGTGTACGACCCACACGCACGTGGCACGCCTTCGCGTGATGCAGACCACGTCTGGGCGCTATCGCGGAATCGTCCACTTGCACCGCATCGGAGAGGATCCCGGCACCTCCGAGCAACACGATGCCGAAGGGGATTTCGCATCGGACGTGGACGCGCGCGACGCCGCACGAACGCTCGCACGCAGATTGCTCGAAGAGCAAATCCAGGGGCACGAAAAGGCGCAAGGCATCGATTGAATCTGCGTCGGCGGCCTGGTCGCTACGCAACGTTGATCGGCAACGCGACGTCCATCAGCGCGTAGCGCGCCAGTCGCACCATGCGGCCGCTCGTCCGTTGATCTACCTTGAAAACACGGGACAGCAAGGAATATCGGTGTTACGACGCGAGTTTCCCGCCGACCGGCAGCATGGCGTCGGCTCGCGCAATTTCAGATCGGGACGCGTGTCTCCGATTGATGCGCGCTCCGATGCATTGCTGTTCAACAGCGAGCCGTGTCAAAGAGCTGCGCCGAACATCCCATGTTCGCCTCGGTTCTGATCGATGATGTCTTCTGCGTAACGTTGCGAAGCCCGGCGTGCGTCACCGGCACTGGCAAACGGCGAACCGTCGACAAGCTTGAAGGTCTGGCTCCGGGTCAGCGTGGCGTCAGTGCCGCGCAGGCAAACCTTGACCGCCGCGTCGAAACCGGCTTCGTAGTTGTGAGCACGGCCAGAGCCTGTGTGAAAGTGAGGATAAATCAGCGGATATATTTCGAATCCGCGATAGGTACGC